>Ga0163151_10000039_pt1 | contig 210992 bp, 170 predicted proteins | sample OliLakLV19MP5IB2_FD_145596 | JGI IMG/M metagenome (GOLD analysis project Ga0163151, IMG submission 145596) | Freshwater microbial mat bacterial communities from Lake Vanda, McMurdo Dry Valleys, Antarctica - Oligotrophic Lake LV.19.MP5.IB-2 | ecosystem: Environmental > Aquatic > Freshwater >...
AGACAGGGGGAAATCGGTTGTCCGCATCAAGCAATATAAAACCAAGGCTTGCCTTACCTGTCCGGCCTTTGCGCTGTGCACCAAAAACAAAGAAGGGCGACAGCTCGAACGCAGCGAACATCAAGCATACATTGACCAAAACCGACTAAACATAGCAGCAAAGCCCAAGATTTATAAACGCAGACAAGCCATCGTAGAGCATCCTTATGGCATTATAAAACGACAATGGGGTTTTTATTATATCACCACCAAACGAAGCATGAAACGCGCCAGTGCCGATGTGGGATTGATGTTTGTTGCGTTCAATTTAAGGCGATTGATAAACACAATTGACAAAAATAAATTCAAAAGGTTCTTACAAGAACTTGCCTTTTTTTATAATGAAATATTGATCGTAGCAAAAACCATTAAAGCCCAAATACGCTACCTATTTTTAGCAAACACAAATTCTATTTCATTAAATCAAGCGGCTTAAATCGAACGTATGCAAGTCGTTTTTGTAATATATTTGAATTAAAAGGGAGTTCTTAGACGAACTGACGTTCGCGGCAGTTCCTTTAAGAAGTCTCCCGACTTCAAACCTCTCACTCCCCTACCCGCTTTCTCCCGCTCCTAAAATCTAGCTTCGCATTGTTCATCAAACGCATAAATCCGTTGACATGAAAACAGCGAATGAAACAGAGCACACCATCTACAACCTTGATGTTGAATTCTCAAATACCACATTCACTACTTTTGTGAAGTATGATTGTTCGCTTTGAAAACAAAAAAGTACGGGAGTTGTATGAATTGGAAATCAATCAATGCGTGTTCAAATTCAAAATTGCAGAGGATGTAGTGAGTAAATACAAGAAAAGAATCAGACAGTTTCTGGCAGCACCGGATTTTGAAACAATAGCAAAAATCAATTCCCTGAATCTTGAAAAATTGAAAGGTGACAGAAAAGGTCAATGGTCAGTAAGAGTGAACAAACAATTCAGAATTTGCTTCACAAAATTGAATCCATCAGAAGTGTCAATTGAAATAGTAGAACTAACAGATTACCACTAAAAATGAAAACAGCAAACGAAATAACACCAACTGAAGTCACTCACCCGGGCGAGTTTTTAGCTGAAGAAATCGTGTACCGTGGTTTGACAAAAAAGTACGTTGCAGAATTAATGGGCTTATCGCCAACGGTACTAAGCGAAATCATTTCCGGCAAACGAAACATTACAGCAATCACAGCAATCAAGCTGGAACATGCTCTTGAAATAAGTGCATTGTACTGGCTCAATTTGCAGACATATTACGATTACTATACCTTGAAGTGGAGCCTTGAAGACGCTCAGACAAAACGCAGAAAAGTTGCTTGAAAAATTGTCTCAGATGACCGGATAATATTTGTTCAATAATTCATTGGAAACCCATGCAAGTCCAAACCCCTTACAGCCCCAAAAACAAAGTCCGCATTGTAACAGCCGCCTCGCTGTTCGATGGGCATGATGCAGCCATCAACATCATGCGCAGAATTATACAAAGCACAGGTTGCGAAGTAATCCACCTCGGCCACGACCGCAGTGTGGAAGAAGTGGTGAACTGCGCCATTCAAGAAGATGCACAAGCCATTGCCATCACATCCTATCAAGGCGGGCACACAGAGTATTTCAAATACATGTATGATTTGCTGAAAGAAAAAGGCGCAAGTCATATCAAGATTTTTGGAGGAGGAGGAGGAACAATTCTTCCTTCCGAAATAGAAGAACTTCAGAACTATGGCATCGCGCGCATTTATCATCCTGATGATGGTCGCGCAATGGGATTGCAGGGAATGATAAATGACCTTGTTCAAAAGAGTGATGTGCCAACAGGTTATCAATTGAATGGTGAAGTGGGACACCTCAGCGCGAACGACCACGGCTCCATTGCACGATTGATTTCAGCAGCAGAAAATTATCCCGAACAGCACAAAGATGAGTTGAAGAAAATTCAGGACATCGCTGCAAAGCGCTCCCTCGCCTTTGGAGAGGGCCGGGGTGAGGTAATACCTGTCCTCGGAATTACCGGAACCGGTGGTTCAGGAAAGTCTTCGATGGTAGATGAAATCGTGCGAAGATTCTTACTTGATTTTCCTGATAAAAACATTGGAATCATTTCCGTTGATCCATCTAAACGCAAAACGGGCGGAGCATTATTGGGCGACAGAATTCGCATGAACTCGATTCGCAATCCAAGAGTTTACATGCGTTCGCTGGCAACGCGTCAAAGCAATCTTGCTTTATCAAAACATGTTGCAGAAGCAGTCGCCATTCTCAAAGCAGCGAAGTTTGATTTAATCATTCTTGAAACTTCCGGCATTGGACAAAGCGACACAGAAATAATGGACCACAGCGATGTGGCCTTATACATAATGACTCCGGAGTTTGGTGCAGCCACACAATTGGAGAAGATTGATATGCTCGACTTCGCAGATGTAGTTGCAATAAACAAATTCGACAAGCGCGGTTCGCAGGATGCATTGCGGGATGTGCGCAAACAATACAAACGCAATCATCAATTGTGGGACGCTGAGGATGATTCGCTGCCTGTTGTTGGCACCATTGCCTCACAATTCAACGACCCGGGAACCAACGAACTCTACATCAAACTCATCCATCAAATTGCTGAAAAGACAGGCGCAGATTTGAAATCAGCTTTCTTCCACACCAACGAGATGAGCGAAAAGATTTTCATCATCCCACCAAACCGGACACGCTACTTGAGCGAGATAAGCGAGAACAATCGTGCTTATGACAAGTGGGCAAATGAACAAGCCATCATTGCAGACAAACTTTACGCACTCAATTCTTCCATCACACTGATTGAAGAAAGTGCAAACAAGAAAGATGACGAAGCACTTTCCATTCTCAAATCCTCCTTCGACAGAATAAAACTCGACCTCGACCCGCACAATTGGGAAATCATTTCTACATGGAATGCGAAACGTGCGCTCTACAAAAACGCTGAGTACAAATTCATGGTGCGCGATAAAGAAGTGCGAATCCAGACCCATACCGAAAGTCTTTCGCACCAAATGATTCCTAAGGTGGTCACACCATCTTACCGCAGTTGGGGAGATATTTTGAATTGGGTTCTTCAAGAAAATGTGCCGGGAGAATTTCCATACACTGCCGGTCTCTATCCATTCAAGCGTGAAGGCGAAGACCCCGCAAGGATGTTTGCCGGTGAAGGCGGCCCGGAAAGAACCAACAAACGTTTTCATTACGTCAGTCATGGATTGCCCGCTAAACGTTTGTCAACTGCCTTCGACAGCGTGACACTTTACGGCAACGACCCTGACCATCGTCCGGACATCTATGGTAAAGTGGGCAACAGCGGTGTTTCCATTTGTTGTCTTGATGATGCGAAGAAATTGTATTCCGGTTTCGACCTCGCTGATGCGAAGACTTCTGTGAGCATGACCATCAACGGCCCTGCTCCTATGCTGCTTGCGTTCTTCATGAATGCCGCCATTGACCAGCAATGCGAGAAACACATCAAAGAGAATAAGTTGGAAAAGGAAGTGGAGAAGAAACTGAAATCAAAGTATGATGACAATGGACTTCAACGACCGAAATATCAATCCGCTGATTCTCCTATCTCAATACCCAATACCCAATACTCAAATCTTCCTGAAGGAAATGATAGCCTCGGCTTAATGCTTATTGGCATCACCGGTGAAGAAGTTTTACCAAAAGATGTTTACGAAAAAATAAAAGCCTACACACTTTCGCAAGTGCGCGGCACGGTACAGGCCGACATTTTGAAAGAAGACCAGGCGCAGAACACGTGCATTTTCTCTACTGAGTTTGCGCTGCGCCTTATGGGTGATGTGCAGGAGTATTTCATCGAGAAAAAAGTGCGCAACTTTTATTCGGTTTCTATCAGCGGCTATCACATTGCGGAGGCCGGTGCGAACCCCATTACACAACTTGCATTCACGCTTTCGAATGGCTTCACCTACGTGGAGTATTACCTCTCGCGTGGTATGGATATCAACGAGTTTGGGCCGAACCTTTCGTTCTTCTTCAGCAATGGAATAGACCCGGAATACGCAGTGATTGGAAGAGTGGCGCGCAGGATATGGAGCAAGGCCTTGGCAAAAAAATATGGTGCAAATGCACGCGCTCAGATGTTGAAGTACCACATCCAAACAAGTGGTCGCTCACTGCATGCACAAGAGATCGACTTCAACGACATCCGCACAACATTGCAAGCGCTGTATGCGATTTACGACAACTGCAATTCGCTGCACACGAATGCATACGATGAAGCCATCACTACTCCAACCGAAGAAAGCGTGCGCAGAGCAATGGCCATTCAACTCATCATCAACAAAGAATTAGGTCTTGCCAAAAATGAAAACCCATTGCAGGGTTCATTCATCATTGATGAGTTGACCGACCTGGTGGAAGCGGCTGTGTTGAGTGAGTTCGACAGGATAACCGAACGCGGTGGAGTGTTGGGCGCCATGGAAACCATGTATCAGCGAAGTAAAATCCAGGAAGAAAGTTTGTACTACGAAACACTGAAACACGATGGCCGCTTTCCGATTATCGGTGTGAACACATTCCTTTCATCCAAAGGTTCGCCCACCATACTTCCCAAAGAGGTGATACGTGCCACCGAAGAAGAAAAGGAATACCAGATAAGCATGTTGAAGAACCTGCAAGCTGCGAACGCAACACAATCTGCCGAGGCACTGAAGCGCGTTCAACAAGCCGCCATCCAAAACCAAAACATGTTTGCCGAATTGATGGAAGCAGTAAAGTCTTGTTCGCTTGGCGAATTGACGCAGGCCATGTTCGAAGTGGGTGGGCAGTACCGGAGGAATATGTGAATCTTACTTTTGATTATTAAAGAAAATGACAATGAGTATCGCAGAAAAACAAGTGGAGTTAAGCAGAAGGCTCTTACACATCAGCAATCCCAAAATGCTGAATCAGATTGAGAAATTTCTGGATGGTAACCTGGCTACCTTATGGGATGAAATCCCCGACAAGATAAAATCAGACTTCAAGCAAAGCATAGCTCAGTTAGATGCAGGAAAATTCATTTCTAATGAAGAAGTTTTTAATGAAGCAAATCAACGATGGAATACAAAGTCGTCTGGTCGCCAAAAGCGAAGCAAGGCTTCTTCGAAGTAGTTAAATACCTGGAAGCGAATTGGTCGCCACATGTAGTTGATGACTTTCTGAAAAAGACATTCACTACCATTAAGCGAATTGCTCAAAAGCCATTTTCATCAAGGGCTTCCATTACGAGTGGTTGTTATGAAGTGCTGGTGACAAAACACAATCTGATGATCTACCGCGTGAAGGATGAAATGGTTCAGGTAATCATTATTTGGGACACCCGGAGAAACCCTAAGAAGAAAATGAGAGCGATGAAGACCGGCATGAGAAGTTTCGATTCGACACAGAAACGATGAAGCACAACCAAAACATGTTTGCCGAATTCATGGAAGCAGTAAAGACTTGTTCCCTTGGCGAATTACCGCAGGCCATGTTCGAAGTGGGCGGGCAGTACCGGAGGAATATGTGAATCTTACTTTTGATTATTAAAGAAAATGACAATGAGTATCGCAGAAAAACAAGTGGACTCGTGCGCCTGGCATCTTTCGGCAAAGATAAATACGATGACGAAAACGAAACCAAATACAATAACTATATAATATATGATAGCGCCAATGGCAGCGGCAATATCCGAGAGGACGACCTGGGCCCAGGCCTCAACGCGAATCCGGATTTCCCGGAAATACAGAGCACCCATATATTCAGCGTCTTTGGCGACCCCATACTCCCTTACCAGATAGACTTCAGCGACACCACCACAGGCGAACCCACCACCTGGATCACCATTGCCGAAGGCACCTCATTAACTAATGTCACAGCATTAAGCCGGGGATGGTCAGACCTAACACCGTTTATGATAATAAAGAATGCGAGTGGAGATACGGTGCATTATAAAGTGGTGAAGGGGTAGTAAGGGAATTAAGAATTGAAGGTGAGCGCTGCGCGTGCCCTGATTAGCGAAACGAATTATACCTATTATATATGGCAAGCGGCATAAACATCAAAGGCTTCTGGATAACTCATCTAGAGCCGTTCATGGTCAGAGAAAGAGTGGAATACTTCTTCAGCCCAAAGGATGGATACAGTATTAACATTTTCTATTTAGCTGATAAAATGATGGCGATAGATCCATCACACGAACTTAATTACCAGAATGACTTCCTCTTGAAAATTTATAGTCAAAGTGCAGAGAGTGCATTGTTGCAAATGATTCCATGGTCAGCTATTAAGCATATTGGGTTTTCTACACAAACAAAACAAAACTGGCCATTGCTGAAATTTGCCTACGGTCGCTGAATCATGCGGTCTTTTAAGAAGTCTCCAAACCCGCACATCCTCCCCCGATTCTTCGGGAAGGGGAATCCATCCATTTGAAATCCCACCACCCTTTGTTTGATATTTCCACAATTACCGCAACCCCGGTAGTGCATCTCACGTTTTATTTGTATCTGGAAAAAATCAGCAACAATTTTATGATGAAGAATTTACTTGCAATGACAATGTTCACCCTGTGCACCGCTGGAACGTATGCACAACTCAACCACGGTGGCGAGCCGCTCAACTGGGCAGATAAACATCTATCAACCGATATTCATTTCATAGAAACCTCAGCGATTGATCGTGTACAACTTGCTGCTGAAGACGCAGTAACTGATCAATTTAAAGAAGCACCTTACCGTTTTGGTGTGGAACATCCCACAGATTATTCCATCGAAAACTCAGGTGCATGGAATTTCTACCCTGACGAAAATCTGGCGGTGTGGCAATTGGGTATCGCATGTCCCGGAGCAATATCCATCAGCCTTTTCTTTAGCGAGTTCCGTATTCCCAAAGGTGGAAATGTTTATATCTGGGATGATGCGCGCACCGTGTACCGCGGTGCCATCAACCACCTCAACAATAAAGAACATGGCGAACTGGCAGTGGGCATGATCAACTCCGATCGCATCGTAGTAGAATATCGCATTGCAATGGATGCTACAGATTATGGCCAACTGCGCATCGGTGAAATCATTCATGGCTACCGTGGCCTCACATCGAAACTAAATGAGGTGAATGCTGATCAGGCTCGGGGGCCATTTGGCAACAGCGGTGCATGCAATATCAATGTAAATTGCCCGGAGGCAGACGACTGGCAAGTGGAAAACCAATCGGTGGCGCTTATCACCGATGGTGGCTGGGCGGTGTGCACAGGTGCGTTGGTAAACAACACCGCCAACGATGGCACTCCTTATTTCCTTACCGCCAACCATTGCCTTGGAGGCGAAACAAATTGGGTGTTCTATTTCAACCATGAAAACAATGATTGCACAGGAAGCACCGGCCCCACAACTGATGCCCTTTCAGGTTCAGATTTAAAAGCAAGCAATGGCGACAGCGATTTCGGTTTGCTTCTTCTGGATGAAACTCCACCGGAAAATTGGGAAGTGCAATTTGCAGGATGGGATAACAGCGATGATGAAGATGCGGTAGACTCGGCAACAGGCATTCATCACCCATCTGGCGATGTCAAGAAAATTTGTTTTGATGAAGATGCACCTTACCATAGTTACCAGGCCGGTGCCGATGTGTGGTACGTGGACAACTGGGAACTCGGAGTAACAGAAGGTGGCTCATCTGGCTCGCCACTCTTTAATCAGGATCACAGAATCATCGGTCAATTGTATGGTGGTGCTTCTGCTTGTGCAGGCACCATCAACAACGGCCTCTTCGATTACTACGGTCGTTTTGGTGTGAGTTGGGATAACGGGTCAACAGCATCCACCCGCTTGCGCGAGTGGCTGGATCCGGGAAACACAGGAGTTGAAATTCTGAATGGTTGGCCAACGGGGTTTGTGGCTGCGAACAATGATGCAGGGCTTTCAGATATCGAAGGAATTTCTGCAACCATTTGCGGTAATGCAGTTTCGCCCACCATCACTCTTCGCAACTACGGAGTGGAAACGTTGACATCAGCAACCATTCATTATCAACTGAACTCCGGTAGCGAAGAAACAATAGACTGGACAGGAAATCTTGACCAATACCAAACCGATGACATAAACCTGCCCACCCAAATGCTGCAAGATGGAAACAACACATTTGAAGTGTGGGTTACCAACCCTAATGATGTGGCCGATGAAAACGCTGGGAATGATGCTTTGCTCGTTGACTTCAATGCATTTGCTGAAAACGTTACGGATGTTACACTTAATCTCCTTACTGATGACTATCCGGAAGAAACCACTTGGATAATAAGGGATGAAGACCTTAACATACTATACTCAGGCGGTCCTTATTTGGCACAAAGCCAACTGATGATTGAGACCTATTGTTTGCCCACAGGTTGCTACACATTAACCCTATTCGATAGTGCCAATGATGGAATATGCTGCTTCTGGGGTGTAGGCAATTACCAGTTGTTAGATAACGAAGGAAATATGCTGGCCGAAGGCGCAGAGTTCGGGGCTATTGAATCCACCAGCTTTTGCGTGGAGGTGGCAGTGAGTTTGGAAGATTTTTCTTCTTCATCTTTTGAAATGTTCCCCAACCCGGCCCAGGATTTTGTGAGCATCCAAACACACACAAAAGGCAATCACATCTTGAAAATATCTGACATGACAGGAAGGGTAATTTCAGTTTTCCCATTTGGGGGAACATCGTTTTGCATTGATGCATCATCACTAACAATTGGCCAATACATGGTCGAGCTTATTGATGAGTTGGGAACGCACACCAGCCGCTTGCAAATTTTTCGCTGATTCAAACAGAACATGTGAATAACTAGACCGCCCTCTGCGGTCTTTTGTTTTCTGCGCCCTGCCATGCACAAATACTTTTGCCCGCCTTTTTCTGAATACTGATGTTAGAGAATTTTTTGCAGTGGGACTCCTTATCCATTTTCTGGCTGGCACTCTTCACCACTGCCTGGCTTATACAAATGTTTTACTGGCTCTACTTCCTGCTGCGTGTTTCGAGACACCGCGACAGGAAAATTTCTACAAGTCATGAACCTCCCGTTTCCGTAGTCATCAGTGCGAAAAACGAAGAACGCAGCCTGATGGAACATCTCCCCCACATCATGAACCAGGACTACAAAAATTTTGAAGTGGTGGTGGTAAACGATAGTTCGTGGGACGATACCCAAACCGTACTGAAAGCACTCTCCCTAAAGTATTCCAACCTTCATGTGGTAAATCTTGATGAAGAGAAACAAAGCATGGGAGGGAAAAAATTTGCACTTACGCTGGGCATCAAAGCAGCAAAGCATGACCTCATTCTTTTGACCGATGCGGATTGTATTCCGGCATCCAACCAATGGCTGCGAAAAATGACCGGGGCTCTCGGTGAAAAAAAACAAATTGTTCTTGGATTCAGCCCTTACGCAAAGCATAAAGGATTGCTCAACCAACTTATCCGGTTCGATGCATGGATGATCGGGATGCAATATTTCGGTTTTGCGAAAGCCGGCATTCCCTACATGGGTGTGGGAAGAAACCTTGCATACAACAAAGAACTTTTTTTCAGGATGGGAGGATTTCGAGCGCACTACCACCTGGCCAGTGGCGATGATGACCTCTTTGTGAACCATGCCGCCAACGATAGAAATACAGTGGTGCAGCTATCACCCTTAAGTCATACCATTTCAGAACCGAAAAAAACATGGGGATCATGGTTCACCCAGAAACGCAGACATTTCACTACTGCACCGCGCTATCGGCCACTTCACAAAAAACTGCTGGCCCTGTGGCCACTCAGTTTTGTTATGATGCTTGCCGGATTTGCCGGAAGCATGGCTATGCAAAGAATGATGTTGGTGCTGGCAGCCATGCTTTTTATTCGCTATGCTACGCAGATTGCTATTTTGCACCGGGCATCCAAGCGCATGAACCAACAGGACTTGCTTTGGTATGCACCACTGCTCGAATTACAACTGATTTTTATCCAGGTGTGGCTCTACGCCTCCAACCTGGTACTTAAACCACAGAAATGGAACTAGCCCCACACCTTTCCGATAAAGGCCGCCACGATTTCAAACTTGTGCAGCGCGCCCTCACCAGCGGAGACCAGAAAGCTTATGCTGAACTAATGCAGCGCTATCGCGAGCCTATTTATTTCATGCTGCTAAAAATGGTGAACAACAGGGACGATGCAGATGACTTAACCATCGAAGCATTCGGAAAAGCATTTCGCAGGCTGGAGCAATACACCCCTCAATTCGCCTTCTCTACCTGGCTGTTCAAAATTGCTTCGAACAATTGTATTGACTGGATTCGCAAGAAAAAAATTCGCGCACTTTCCCTCGACCACGGTTTTCAAACACCTGATGGCGATGTAATCGAAATCAATATTAAAGATGCCATACTCGATCCGGCCGAAGCGCTTGAAAAGGAAGAACGAATAAAAAAGATGCGCGACATTGTGGACAAACTCAAGCCCCGGTACAAAAAACTAGTTGAGCTTCGGTACTTCGATGAACTGGCTTACGAGGAAATTGCCAAATTGATGGAACTGCCGCTGGGGACTGTAAAAGCACAACTCTTCCGCGCGAGGGAATTTCTTTTCCAGATGATGAGAAACACGAAGGAGAATTATTAATTCAAAGAGCAAAAGGCAATAAGCAAGGGACAATGCCAGATTCGGTTGAAATCATCTTCGATCATTTCCCTAAGCTTTCTGAACTGCAACGTGAACAGTTCACCCAACTTCAATCGCTTTACGCTGACTGGAATTCGAAAATCAATGTCATTTCCCGCAAGGACATTGATTCGCTTTATGAGAAGCATGTGCTCCACAGTTTAGCCATCCACAAATTCCTTCTGTTTCAACCCGGATCTCACATCCTGGATATTGGCACTGGTGGCGGTTTTCCTGGAATCCCGCTAGCCATTGTTCAACCGCAGGTGCGTTTTATGCTCGTAGATTCAATTGGCAAAAAAATTAAAGTTGTAAATGAAATTGCCGATGCTCTGCAATTACAAAACATCAAAACGCTTCATGGCCGTGCCGAGGATATCAATGGAAAGTTTGATTTTGTGGTAAGTCGTGCTGTTGCCCCGTTGCCGGATTTAGTGAGATGGTGCTACCGTAAAATCAGTATCAATCATATCAATGCAATGCCCAATGGAATGATTTGTTTGAAAGGTGGTGATTTACGCGAAGAACTCAGGGCGATGAGAAAAGGGGTGCAGGTTTTTGATTTGTCCAAGGATTTTGAAGGAGAGTTTTTTGAGATGAAGAAGCTGGTGTATGTGCCAATGGATTGAGTGCAGATCCTGGCACTTTCGAAAGTCACTAAAACAAAAAAGGACTCTTTCGAGTCCCTTTCTGTAAACCTGCAAGGAAAATTTTGAAACCAACGCAGTCCTGGAAGACTGCGTAACCGCCTTAAAGACGGTGGACATTCGGTGGGTTGCCTTGGGTGGTAAGAAACTTTTTTCTAATCCCCGGACACAAACCGGTATCCTACACTTCTGACGGAATGGAAGTACCGGGGTTGCCTGGTGTCCGGTTCGAAGTACTTGCGGAAAGCCAGCACGTAGTTATCAATAGTGCGGGTGCTGGGAAATACATCGTACCCCCAAATTTTTTCAAGAATTTCTTCGCGGCTCACCACTTCGCCCTGCCGCTGCACCAGCAACTTCAGGAGCATAATTTCTTTTTTGGTGATGACCTGTTCCTTGCCGTTTTTCCCACGTATGGTATAAGTGAGGAAATGGATTTGGTTCGGTCCGAAAGAATACGTGTCGAGGTCGGCCAACGATTTCTTGCCCTCCTCTCCCCTGCGTTGTATTAGTTTGCCAATGCGAAGCAGAAGTTCTTCAAGATTGAAAGGTTTTGTCAGATAATCGTCCCCGCCAATTTTCAAACCCTCCACTCTTTCCTTGCCACTGCTTTTTGCGGATAGAAACAGCACAGGTGTAGTGTTGCCTTCCAGCCGGATGGTCTCGCACACTGCCAGCCCATCAATTACAGGAATCATGATGTCCATAATACATAGGTCGAAAGCCTGGCAGCGAAATTTCTCCAAAGCTTCCGGCCCATCGGCAGCGTGAACCACCGTATAGTTTTCCATTACAAGATTCAGCCTTATGGTATCAGCCAGATTTTTTTCGTCTTCAACAAGAAGGATGCGGTAATTATTCAAGCAGGAAAATTTTGGATGCAAATTTCTTCTTTATCCGGATTGTAAAATTTATTTTGCCATAAGATTAAAATACTTTCGGCCTCACTATGGACGACCCTGTGAAAATTGCCAATTCGGTGAAACCTACCACGCTTATGGGTTCGCTTGGTATCGAATTCATTAAAATGGAAACAGGATATTTGGAAGCTACCATGCCTGTGGACCACCGCACACATCAACCCTATGGCTTGCTGCATGGTGGTGCAAGTGCGGCACTTGCCGAAACACTTGGCAGCTATGGTTCGCATTTTTTGGTTCATAATGAAGGCGGAATAACTGTTGGAGTTGAATTGAACATCAACCACCTGAAAGCAAAGCGCAGCGGTGTGGTTACTGGCAAGGCCAAAATCATTCACCAGGGAAAAAGCACGCATGTGTGGAGCATAGAAATTGTGGATGAACAAGATGTCCTGATTGCCATTTCGAGACTCACTGTTCTGGTAAAAAGGTAAGGATGACTGTTCGCGAATCGATCACTGCCGATGTTGAGTTTTCAATGCGATCCCTACCGCACTTCGCCATTCTCCGATTGCCCGTTAGTATGAGCGATGAAGATGAATGCCGTTGGTTTCTTCCAACAAAAAAGGGACTGTTCGATGGTGCTTTTGAGCTCATGTTCCATCCATCCGGCAAAAATTTCACTAACCAACCTCAAACAACTACCACCAAAGCTAGGCACAAGAAAAATGTTGAACTCGCTATTGAAAGAATAAAGAAAGGTGAACTGGAGAAAGTGGTGTTGGCTCGTGTGAAGCGGGTAAAGCGAAAAAAAGATTTGGTGTTAGGAAAAACCTTTGATGATTTATGCCGGCAGCACCCGAACTCCCTTATCCATTGTCTCAAACACCCGGAATATGGTACCTGGATGGGTGTGTCTCCGGAACTTCTGCTTCTAAAAAAAGGAAATACATACCGAACTGTTTCGTTGGCAGGCACTCAACCCGCAGGCACCGGTAGAAGAAAATCTTCTAAAAAAATAGAGTGGGATGAAAAACTATTGCACGAACAAAAACTGGTTACTGATTTTATTACATCGGCACTAAAGAAAAAAGGGGTGAATAAAATTTCGGTTGCTGAAACTGCTGAAGTAAAGTCGGGAGCAATGGTTCACCTGAAAACCGAAATTGAATTTACCACTTCATTGGGTGAAAAATCGTTGCTCAAAATTCTGCACCCCACGCCAGCGGTGTGCGGCTTGCCACGCAATGCTGCAAAAAAATTCATTCTTAAAAACGAGCAGCACCAGCGAAGACTCTACACAGGATATTTGGGGATTACCAACAAGAAAACTCGCGAGGCGCTCTACTTTGTGAACCTCCGGTGCATGCAGGTTTTTGATAATCATTTCGAACTGCACGTGGGTGGAGGAATAACCGCAGCCAGCAACCCCGATAAAGAATGGGCTGAAACGGAATTGAAAGCGGGAACGCTTTTAAACGTTTTGATGTGACGATGTGTGGATGTGCTGACGTGACGATGGACGATCTTAACGCTGGGGAGTAGATGATATGACCAATTGCTGATGCTGACCACGCCAATCGTGTGGGAAGTCCCGTCCCCAATAAATATCGGGATTTTTTTCGAGATGATGATGGGCTGATTAATTCGGAATACAGACCGAAGATCCGAGAATGATGTGATGATCCCATCACTTTTTTTTCCGGTACAAATCGCGGATAACGAACCACCCAAGCAGGTATACACCCGTAAGTATTGAGGCATACATCCAACTCATTTTAGGATCCACTGCTTCAATTTCGCCTGTGCCTATGGCTTGAGCGCGTGGCACAACGCGCTGCGACACGAACCAGCTAAACGCCCACAGCAGAGGGGCAATAAGTAAATAAATCAGGTGAAACTTTTTTGACATGGTATCCTTGCAATCACTTTGAACAATTTATGGCCGCAATTTGCGCTAACCCAACAGAGAAATAAGAAAACATGAAAAAAAATATTTGTGTGCTGCTTTCAATCACGCTTCTGACGTTAAACCTATATGCGCAAAAAAACCTACTGAAAATTGACTTGCACTCTCCCATTGCCCGCACCGGAATTATTTCTTTTGAAAGAGTCTTGAATAACAACTCCACACTTGGAATCAGTTTTCTTTATTGTGATGCCACAGAAATGTTCAATGCAGACTTGCTGGATCGCATTGCTGTTTCACCTGAGTACCGCTTTTATCTCCAGGAGAAACATCCTGCACCCGAAGGATTTTACCTGCTCACGCTATTTCGCTATCAGCACATGACAGCGAGTTGGTATGAATATGACGAGCTCGGGGCCAGTTCCTGGCTGGAAAAAGATAAAGACACTTTCGGGGCGGCAGTGGGTGTTGGGTTTCAGGCGATATTCAAGGAGAGAATTGCACTTGACATGCACCTTGGGACAATTTTCAATTCCGGAGAAGAGAAGCAAGACCCGCAGGTAATTCTTCCATATTATGACGATTATAACTACAACGCATTCGAACCTTATGTTGGCTACTTCATTATCTCAGGAGTGAAAATCGGCTTTGTGTTTTAATGAATTCGTTGCACCAGAAATGACCATCAGCGTTGTCCAAAAATTGCTGAACCAATCCTCACCATTGTGCTGCCTTCTTCCACGGCAATTTTCCAGTCGCTGGTCATGCCCATAGAAATCTCACTGAAGAATTGTTGTTCAGCAAAAAACTTCAATTTCACTCGCCCGAAAAGATTTTTCAGGTAACGAAATTCGCTGCGCACAACCGTTTCATTGTTCGTATTGGTTGCCATTCCCATCAATCCGCGAACGCGGATGTTTTTCATTTCGGCAACGTGATGTGAGTTACAAATTCCGTAAAGTTCATCTTCATCCAGTCCGAATTTTGTTTCTTCTTTCGCTATAAAAACCTGGAGCAAACAATCCAATACGCGATTGCTTTGAGCAGCGTACTTGTTTATCTCTTTCAAAAGCGCGAGGCTGTCCACAGAATGAATCAAGCTTACAAAAGGTGCAATAAATTTCACCTTATTGGATTGCAGGTGACCGATGAGATGCCATTCGATATCCTTTGGTAACGCCTCGTACTTGGCCACCAATTCCTGAACCCTGTTTTCCCCAAAAACTTTCTGGCCAGCGTTGTAGGCTTCAAGAATAGTTTCCACAGGATGGGTTTTTGAGACTGCTATGAGTTTGACTCCATCTGGAAGTTGCTTACTGATGTTTTCTATGTTCAGGCTAATACTCAATGGAACTATGTTAACTCGCACACCACCATCCCGCTCCGCAGTTTGGGTTCAATCCATGTGGACTTCGGGGGCATGAATTTTCCTGAATCTGCCACGCGTTTCATTTCCTCCATAGTAATGGGTGCAAGACAAAACGCTGCTGCAAATTTCCCGCGGTCAACTGCATGTTTCAATCCGGTCAAACCTTTAGGACCCTCCATAAATCTAATGCGTTTATCAGTGCGCAAGTCGTGGATGGAAAGAATGGGCGAGAGCACAAGGTCAGTCAGGAGTTGTGAGTCAATCACATTTTTCTTTTGCTTTCTGACGGACAGTTTGAACCAACGCTTCGGCAGGTACAAACTGAATTCCCCTTTCTCCATTGGTTTGAATTCTGACTTTTGTTCTGTCACCAGAAAATTCTCCGAGAGTCTTTCCACAAACTGTTTTTCACTCATTCCATTCAGGTCTTTTATTAACCTATTGAATTCAAAAATTCGCACATCATTTTCATCCAGCAAAAAAGCCATGCAGTGGTTTACGTTGTCATTTATGGGGGATGATTTTTTCTGTTGTAGTTTCATAAGCCGCACACTGCTCGCCATTCGGTGGTGCCCATCACCTATGTAAAACGAACTGACATTCCTGAACAATGAAGTGATGGCTTGAATGTCCTTCTCATTTTCTATTGGCCACAACTGGTGCCTTGCCCTAGTGGTTTGAGTGAAATCATACTCGGCAGGCATGGAGAGATAGTTGGAAAATATTTTTTCAAGTGCAGGCGAATGTTGGTGAGTGAGCAACACCGGCTCGGCATTAATGCCGGTCACTTCCAGGTATTCTGTAAAAATAGTTTCGCGTTTAGAAAGTGTTTGTTCGTGAACCTTGATTTTTCCATCGAGGTAATCACCAAGCGAAACTCCCGCAATCAATCCTGTGAAAGCATGATAGTTTTTTGTTTGCCGGTAGAGATAAAAGCAAGGCTTGTCATCTCTCCGCAGAATTCCCTCGGCAACAAACTCAAGGTATTTTTTTCTCACCAACTCGAAGCGCGAAGAATTGTTCTCAAGTTTATGCAACTTCTTGGCACCGAGGTCAGGATGGATGATGTGAAGAAATGAATAGGGATTGTGATGAAGTTTTTCGCGCAGTTGTCTCGTGGTGTAAGTGACGTAGGAGCGCGAGGCTACAAGATGAACTTTGTCACGCGTTGGCCTCACCGCTTTGAACGGAATGATTTTCATTCGCTGGACAGGATGAAAACAATCATAAGAGTTTTATTCCCATGATTTCACACACGCGCTCCGCTATTTCGAGACCGATGCGTTCCTGCGCTTCCAGCGTAGATGCACCGATGTGCGGTGTTGAAATGACCCCGGGATGCCTGAGTAATTCTTCATTGGGTTTGGGTTCTCCCACAAAAACATCGAGTGCCACAACACGCACTTGTCCTGAATCCAGGTTTTCAATCAATGCCTTTTCATCCACCACACCACCGCGTGCAGTGTTGATGATGACCACTCCTTTTTTCATCCGAGAAAATTCACTGGATGTTATCACCGCTGAACCATCAGGTTGTTTCGGGACGTGCAGTGAAATGAAATCGGATTGTGCAAGAAGGTCAGCAAAACTTTTTCTGGGAACTACCATGCTTGCATTGGAAATGTTCCCGATGTTGATGGCCACAGCCTGGTCTTCGCGAAAATGGTTGTCGTTGAAAATTACGCTCATTCCACAACCCGCGGCATAAGCAGCAAGTGAACGCCCGATACGACCAAAGCCAATTATGCCAAGTGTTTTGCCCCGCAATTCAAATCCTTTAGAGTATTTCCTCTTGAGCGTTTCAAATTCTGTGGTGCCATTGGTGGGCATGTTCCTGCCCGAATCATAAAGACCACGCGCTGCTGCAAACATGTAGGACATCACAAGTTCCGCCACGGCCTGGCTGCTGGAACCCGGAGTATTGAAAACCTGGACGCCTTTGCTTCGCGCGTATTCCGCATCTATGTTGTCAATGCCCACACCCCCTCGACCAATGAAGCGCAGGTTAGGGCAGGCATCAATGAATTCCTTCCGTGCAACCGTGGCGCTTCGAACGAGCAGTCCGATGTAGCCTTCGCGGTTGATTGCTTCTGCAAGTTTTTCCTGCGAAACTTTTTCAGTAATAACAATAAAGCCTGATTCCTCGAGTGCTTTTTTTCCTGATGCATCAATGCCATCGTTGGCGAGAATTTTCATTTGTGTTTGAAATAAGGGTGACTATCCTTTGATTCGTTCAAATTCTTTCATCACATCCACCAGCACCTGCACACTTTCAATTGGCAGAGCATTATAGAGCGATGCGCGATATCCGCCTACGCTGCGATGCCCCGCAATGCCGGTGATGGCAGCTGCTTTCCACATTTTGTCAAACTCAATTGACTGCGAATCGTCATTCAAGCGGTAAGTCGCATTCATCCAAGAGCGATCTTCCGGTGCAGAGTGTCCGTGGAAAAGTGGATTGCGATCGAGTTCATTGTAAAAGCAATCCTTCTTCGCACGGTTGCGGGCTTCCATTCCTTTCAATCCACCCATTGCCTTTATCCAGCGAAGAGTCAACATGCAGGTGTAAACGGCAAAAACTGATGGAGTGTTGTACATGGAATCTTTTTCAATATGCGCCTGGAGGTTGAGGTAGGTCGGAATTTTTCTTCCTGATTTTCCAAGCGCATCTTTATCCATGATGTACACCACGGCTCCTGCCGGCCCCATATTTTTCTGAGCACCTGCATAGATAAGTGTAAAATCACTTGCGTTGAATTGTTTGGAAAAAATATCGGAACTCATATCGCACACCAGTGGTATGGGCGACTTCGGAAATTCCTGGAATTGTGTTCCGTAAATCGTATTGTTCGATGTAAAGTGGAGGTAGTCCGCATCAGTAGGAATGGTAAAATTCTTGGGGACGTAAGAGTGGTTTTTGTCTGATGAATCTGCTATCACTTCCACATTGCCAATCATCTTCGCTTCCTTTATTGCGCTGCTGGCCCACACTCCGGTATTCAAATAAGCTGCCTTCCCGTTTTCGCGCATGAGGTTCATGGCAATAGTGGTGAAACCAAGTGTGGCACCGCCCTGGAGAAAGAGCACCTCGTAGTTTGCCGGAAGCCCCAGAATTTCTTTCACAAGATTTCTTGCTTCATCCATCACCGCCTCGAAATTTTTTGAGCGATGAGAAACTTCGATGAGAGACAGACCCATACCATCAAATTCCAGAACCGCTTGCGCGGCTTGTTCAATTACTTCACGAGGCAGAATGCTTGGCCCTGCACTGAAGTTGTGTACTTTGTTCATTGGGGAAAAATTTCGGGCGCGAATATCTCACGTTTGAGACGTGGTTCAGGAAAGGAAAGATGAAGAAATTGATTCAATGCGTTGTTTCAACAGAATCGCAAGGGCAGGTGTTTAGGACTTTGAGCGATTACTATTTACTGTTGAGGCTCCAATCGTAAACCTGGTATTCGATGGTTGCTTTTGCATCCACCTGCACATCAGAATAACTGTTGATGAAGGCTACCAGTGTTTCGTTCATAGCAAGATCCCCGAAGTACAATTGGAAAACCTTTGAAAGTTTTGGAGCGTTGGAGTTGATGGAATTGTATCTCTTGTCATTCACAAACCTGCGCGTAACCGTGTTCAATGTTTTTTCGAGGTCTTCCGGCTTGAAAGCATGATTGAAAAGCGGAGGGCAGGAAACAGATGCATCACTCAATGAAAAAAGTATCCTGGCATCGTTGAATTTCTCAAGAAGGAATTCATTTCGGATCCGGTTCAGGGAATAATAATTGATGCCGATCTTTACGTAATTTGAATCCATGGCGTTAGGAATTTCATTGATGGATTTTAATGGGTAGTTGTCACACACGAGCTTAAGCACAAACATGTTGTAGGCATTTATCCAGAAACATTTTTGTTCATCTCTTGTCCAACGTGCAGTAGGGTGCATTAGTGCAATGCTCTCCAGTACAATTCTGAAATCACTGTCTTCTTTTAGGCCTTTGTAGTTCACCTTTCCATCATCGCTCACGTATTTCTGCAAAACCTGGTCATAAAGTGCGTAATCCGGCTTGAAACCTTGCCGCGGTGATGTGGCCGCATGATGATGATGAAATGAAAAAGAGGAAAGGACAATACAAAGAATGATAACTGCGATTGTTGCGGAGATTTTTTTCATCTGGTAAGATGCGGAGATTTGAAGTTGACGCGGCAAAAGTAGAGCCAACCATGATCCTGTATGAAACAGCAAGCCCGGAACCAGAGCGGACCGGGCAGATGTTGCTGTTCTTGTTTTTCAGTTTACCAATTAATCAATTACCAACGTTTTTCACATAAAAATATAGTAGCCATTGAGCGAATAAGCTTTTGTTTCGTGTGAAGTTTCGATAGCACTGGAGGGCTGTAAATGTTGGGATTGCTTCTCCTGTCCTTTGTTCACCCATTGAAAATCTATTGTAATCATCAACTGGCCAGCAAGGATGATTGCTCCTGCTGCGATACCATCCATCACTATGTTTTTCATTTGGGTTGATTTTAAAACGGGTCAAAGATTCAGGGATCATGAAATTGAATTCTATATCATTTTGCGTTCGGTGCAATGTTTTGAGAATTTGGCTATCATACTCCATTGCTAACTCAAACTTGAGATGTAGTTAACTCTCATTTCATAGCACAGAGTTCTTTTTGTACTCTCCAAGACAATAAAAAAATGAACGCACAAAAACATTTTATTCTTTACCGGAAAGGATCCTGCCTTATGGAATTGCCTTCTGCAATTGAACATCTCAAGCGCGAGAGCGGTGAGGAATTTCTCTACACCACCTGTGGCCAACGCATTGGCCTTCACGAAGTGGTAGCCATCAACGGCATTGCATTCTAGCAGGCAATTACTGATTGGCACGGTTGGAAAGTTTAGATTTGGACTGTGCTAGTTCAAACCCGAATACCTAATCAACTGTCGCCCGCTGGCTATGATCAATACCTGATGCAGGGTTGGTTCCGCGGCTCATCACTCATGTATAAAATGGACATGGTGTGTATGGATGAAGACGTGCACTCGGTGGTTAACATCAGGTTGCCGCTTGAAGATTTTTCATTTCGGAGACATCACAAAAAACTGCTGCGCAAAAACGACTCATGCTTTTTTGTAACGATCGGCAAAGCGCGAATCACAGCAGAAGCCGAGGCGCTTTATCAAATGCAGAAAAAACGTTTTCGTGGATTTATTCATAATTCACTAAGCGAAATTTTTCATGACGGATTCGATGCATCCATTTACCCCACGCAGCAAGTTTCAGTTTACGATGGTGAAAAACTGGTGGCTGTAAGTTTTTTTGATATGGGTGAATTTGCTTTAGCGAGTTTGCTCTGCTTACATCATCCGGACTACTTGTCCTTCAGTCTTGGCATCTATACGATCCTGAAAGAAATTGAGATGGCGCAAACCTCAGGGCTTCGCTGGTACTATCCAGGATATATTCTGGATCACACAACCCTGTTCGATTACAAACTCGGTTTTGGAAACTTTGAATGGCTGGACCACAACCACAAGTGGAGCAGCATGTCAAACTACCTGATTGAAAATACAAACGGGCATGAACTTCGACAAAAGCTTCATGAGCTTTCATTATTTTTCATTGAGCAGGGCATTGCCCATAGTCATAAAATCTATCCGCATTTTGTGGTGGCTTACACAGGGCATTCTGATAAACCATTGCTGCGCTATCCGGCATTCCTGGAAATGAAAGAAGGGTTTCCGGGAAAAAAAATCATTTCCACTTACGACATGGAACTTGGGCGAATGGTGATGATGGAAGCATGTGTAATTGAACCGTTGAGCAGCTTAATTCATCTTGACCTATCCGATGACTACAGCACAAGTTGCGTTTATTGTATGGACCTGCTTGTCGTTGAAAAAGTGTTGGATCAGGCCGAGATGCAATTGTTGTTGGGATGTGGGTTTGGAGAAGCTATAGTCCCGAATAATGAATTATGAATTACCCATCGGAACTGCATCACGTAATTTATTGTTCGCACTTTCAAAACTATTCTCAGTTCTCCTTCCGATAATTATCGGACTCAAATTCTCAATTTCTTACCCCTTAGTGTACTTTTTACACACCCTACGAATTTCTTCTATGTTTGCAACTACTAGTTCGTGGTTCATAGGTCATAGTTCGTGGGCTTTGATATGAAGTAAAAGATTTCGAAGCGCGAGTGGCGAAGCCCCACAGAACACTACGGAGAATTCTATGAACTAAAAACCAAACGCCAACTCAAACATGAAGAAACTCTACACCCTTTTTATCACACTTTTGATTCCTGGAGTTAATATTCTCATAGGGCAAACAGTAACCGGCACGTTGACCGATGAAAATAATGAAACCGTTCCCGGTGTCGCGGTGCGCGCAGGCGAGCGGGGAGTGTTCACGGATGTGGATGGCAAATACACACTTGTGCTTTCAGCAGGAATTCATACCATCGATTTCACCATCACTGGCTCAAAAACTCAAACCAAACAAGTCACACTTGCAGCAGGTGAAATCGTGTCACTCAATGTAAAGTTGGTGAACGAAGTGACCGACCTTGATGACATTGTGGTGGTGGGATATGGTGTGCAGCGCAAACGCGATGTTACCGGAAGCATTGAAACAGTGGACGGACGAAAACTCACACAGTTTCCTGTTCCAAGTTTCGAGGCAGCATTGCAGGGACAGGCTGCGGGCGTGCAGGTTTCGCAAGGCTCAGGGCTTTCCGGAAGCAGTTCCATTATCCGTATTCGTGGTATTGCATCAATATCGGCAGGCGGTGATCCACTTTATGTTGTGGACGGAATTCCTATTACACAAAACCAATTTCTGCGGGGTAACAGTGGAGCGATGAATAACAACCCGCTTGCAAGCATCAACCCGAATGATATTGAAAGTGTTCAGATTTTGAAAGATGCAGCAGCCACCGGAATCTACGGATCACGCGGGGCTAATGGAGTGGTGCTTATCACCACAAAGCGCGGAAAAGCAAAAGGCTGGAAATTCGATTTCTCAACGCGACTCGGATTTGGTATTGCCGCCACACGTCCCAATATGCTGAGTACAGAAGAATATCTTGCCGTAAGACAAGAAGCATGGGAGAACGATGGAGGCACTGGCTACGTTTGGTTGCCGGGACTTTCATCTGAAAGCGATGCTCCCGAAACACGTGAAGCTGCTTTCAAGCAAGCATTAAAAACCAACACCGATTGGGTGGATGAAACAACAGGTGTAGGTATAAAACATTTGTACAGTTTTGGTGCAGCCTATTCGAACAACAAAATTGCACTCTATGCCGGCATCTCTTATGACCACAATGGATCGTACCTGATTGGAAATTATTATGAGCGATACAGTGATAGAATAAATTTCGACTGGAACATTTCTGACAAACTCAAACTGCAATCTTCATTGGCCACAAGCACCGGCATAAACAAGCGCGTGGATGCTGCCTGGAGTGGCGGTCTTGGTGAAGCCATGAGCACTGCCCTGCCCTACTATCCGGTGTACGATGACAGCAGGGATTATGGTGGATACTATCTGTGGAATAATGGCTACTCAAATCCTGTGAACTACCGTGAGCGCAGGCCCTGGCGTACGATTGAAAATCGCGTGATTGGCGGACTGTCACTTATCTATACACCGGTCACTGATCTCAACTTGAAACTTACCGGTGGTTATGATTATATGGACATCCGCAATTACCAGTTCTACCCCGAGATGCTCAACCCAAGTGAACTCTTCAACAATGCTGAATTGAATCCCGCATGGGTGAATAATTGGAACGTATCTGCCACTGCCGATTACACAAAAACATTCAAAGAAGATCATGTCGTCACACTTCTTGTTGGTGGAGAAACGCAGCGATCGCATACCGAACGATATGACCGAATCGAGTATTACTTCGTGAACAGTCCTACTTATGAAAACAACTACGAGACCGACTCGACAGACAAAAGGGTATTCACCGCTTCACCAGAGACCTGGACATTTGTAAGTTCATTCAGCCGCATCAATTATTCTTACAAAAACAAATACTTCCTGCAGGCAGTGGCACGCAGCGATGGTTCAAGCAAGTTCGGTGAAAACAGCAAGTTCGGATTCTTTCCTGCACTCTCTGCCGGCTGGATCATTTCTGATGAGGATTTCCTCAAAGAAAATAAAACCATCAGCTTCCTGAAACTTCGTGCGGGCTGGGGCAAGACCGGTAATGCCGATGTGCCGGGCGATGCACAATACGGGACTTTTTCACCCAATGACAATGGCATTACCTACAACGGTGAACCCATCATCTATCCTATCAAACTTCCGAACCCCGATTTGAAATGGGAGACAAGTTCAACACTGGATGCCAGCATCGAAATACGCCTTTGGGAAAATACTCTGCAACTCGAATTTTCAGGCTACCGCAAATACAGTAAAGATGTGTTGATGAATGTGAGTGTACCGGCTTCAACAGGTTTCACTGGGTACTGGGACAACGTGGCCGAAATTCTGAATCAGGGCATCGAGTTGTCCGTCACCAGTTTCAACATTGACCGCGCATTCAAATGGAAAACCGACTTCAATATTGCTCGCAACTACAACGAACTTGTGAGCATTGGCGACTACACTCCCGATGCAGTGAGTGGCGGAACAAACGATAGCCGCGTGATCACCGGAAAACCGATTGGGTCATTTTACCTGATGGAATTCTCTCACGTAGATTCTGAAAACGGATTGCCTGTTTACATTGATCTCAATGGCAACGAGACTTACGAATACGACAACAGTCAGCGTAAATACGTGGGCGATGGTTTGCCGGATGTTTATGGTGGAATCACAAACAATTTCACTTATAAAGGATGGGATTTGAATGTGCTTGCAACATTCAGCTTGGGTGCCAAAATTTTTGACTCATCGGGCAAGCGGCAGATGGGCGTGGTTACCGACTGGAACATGCGCGGTGAAATTTTCGATCGCTGGCAACAACCGGGGGATGATGATGTCACTTTTCCTCGCCTCACGCTAGATGAAACCACTTACAGTTTGCCCAGTGGATTTCCGTGGTGGAACACTAGCCTTTTCATATACGATGCTGATTACCTCCGGCTCAAAAACATTTCTGTCGGCTACAACTTTACCATGAAGCCACAATCATCCATCAAATCCATTCGCGCTTCGGTTGCAATTACAAACCTCTTTACAATTACAAATTTCCCGGGTCTTGATCCTGAACTTGTACGTGATTTTGAAAATGCACAGGATCGCAATCTTTCTCCCAATGTCACCTACCTCACACCGCCACAGGAAAAAAGTTACAACCTTAGCATCAATCTCACTTTTTAATTGAACGGAACAATGAAAAAATATCTTGCCCTGATCATACTCTTCGCTACGGTTGCATTTCTTCCTTCATGCAAGAAGTGGCTAGAGCACGAACCTGATGGTGTAATCCTCAGCGAGGATGCCTTGAAAACACCAGAAGACATGCAACGCCTGTTGAATTCGTGCTACGATGTGCTTGGAAACATTTTCGATGGGCGCGTTCAAAATATTGCCGAGTTGCTGAGTAACAATCTTGATCAACCGTTGAATCATCTTGAACTCACTGCAGTTTATGATCGCGAAGTCACTTTTTTCAATACCACTACAAACAATGTGTACACCGATTTGTACCGGGCGGTGTATCGCTGCAACACGCTGCTCGCTAATTTCGATTTGATTGAAGGACTGGGTGAAAGTGAACGAACACGCATGGAAGCCGAAGCGCGTTTTATTCGTGGATTGTGCCATTGGTGGGTGCTGAAATTGTGGGCGCAGCCGTGGGGTTATACCGCTGACAATTCACACCTTGGAATTGTTCTGCGCACCGAGCCCAAACAGGAACCATTGCCGCGTAGCACAGTGAAAGAGAGTTATGATTTTATTGTAGACGATCTTGTCTTTGCAGAAAATAATTTGCCTGCATCCAATGACGTGTATGCAACAAGAAATGCAGCACAGGCTCTGCTCACATACGTTTCATTCCAGAAATGGGATTATTCCGGTGCATTTTTTTATGCGGATCAAGTGATCAATTCAGGTGCATTTTCACTTGAGCCATCACTCGATTCTTATCACGCCATGGACAGTGTGCTTCAATTTCAATCTAACCCCGAAACCATCTTTGGTGTTGTTTCCTATTACAGCCTGGAAGAATCAATCGTTGATGTTCGCAACGAAAACTTCCGAGATAATTACTGGCCGGCTACCGCTGGTGCACAACTTGGTCTTAGTGATGACTTCTGGAATTTTATCAACCTGAATCCTGCCGACAATCGCATCAGCGAATGGATACTGGATGAAAGCGGACAATACCAGGTGCTGCGATTTGGAAATGACGATGAGCAGACTTATTTCTTCTCAGTACCCGTTCTCCGTCTCACCCACATGAAACTCATTCGTGCCGAATCACTTGCTCAATTGACGGATCAGAAAGAAATTGCAATCGCTGATATAAATGATATTCGCGATCGGGCGTTTGGTGAAGGCATTAACAACCTTCCTACTGACGCTACTTTTGAAGAAGTGAAACAAGCCGCGCGAGATGAGTTTCGGAAAGAAACTGTTTGTGAAGGATTGTGGCAGGATCAACTGAAGCGAATGGGTGCAATGGGCGAAGACATCACTGTGCGCGATGCACCATGGAATTGCCCCGGAATGGCTATCCAATTCCCAAACAGCGAGGGCACTGGAGTGCAGTTTGTTTTTAATGAAGAGGGAGGATGCCAGCAGTAATTGTAGATTGATGATTGGTAGTTTAGAATTTACAACTGTAAAGACATGAATTTTAAAAAATGAAATACACACTAACACTTCTCGCGCTCGCCATTCTTTACGCAGGATGCAAACCTGAAATCGAAGGTGAACTTGGAGAGCCTTTCGATAAGCTGAAAGGCATCGCAGGCACATGGAAAATTTCGCAGTTCTCGCAACTCGATGTCAACAACCCGGTGAAAGAGGAACGCGACCTCAGTGAGTTCTACGTGGTGGACGGTGTAGAACCTCTAACCATCGAATTCAATCTTGCAGGAATGACTTACACCGCTATTGATGGCCCCGGCAAAAACTACTTCGGTGATGCAGGAACATGGGGACTTGATAATGTGGAATATCCTTCCTACCTCATGCTCTACTCAGCAACCGATACATTACAGTTCGACCTTGGCAGCACGGTGCGTGAGTTTGATACACAAATGAAGCTGGAACTTTCGCGCGATTGCGATGACGGTGCAGGCAACATTACCGAAACAGTCATTTACAAATTCCAATTCACACGAGCGAACTGACATGCTTTGATTAATGAAAATTGCAAATTGAAGATTGGTAATTGCTAATCAAGACTCACAAAATGAAAAAACTTCTTTCGCTTTTATTCCTCACTTCAGCTTATGCAGTGTTGAACACACAAACCATTTACGTGCAGCCCTCCCCAACTGATGCCAGCGAGGAATTGACACTCTACATTGACATGTCACAAAGTACGGATGGTTTGCAGAACAACGGCCTCAAAGCCATCCTCACAGCGCACCCCGAAGAACAAGACAGTGTTTACTTATGGTCTTGGATGCCCACTGAACCGGTGGTCGGCAATGGAAACTGGAGTGGAAGTAACGAAGCGTTGTTGTTGACTCATGAAGGCGACCTGCTCTACTCCATCACTTTCATACCAACAGAATTTTATGCTGCCGATGGCCCTGAATTTTTTGCGGAAGGCATTTCATGTCTCGCAAAACTGAAAGACGGAAATGCATTTGCTGATGATGCGGTTGGAGAAGCCAAGTCCGAAGACTTCCACGTTGACATCATTCCTAAGTTGTGTGACGATATATTCTGCATTTTCCCTGCGCTGGCAAAAAGTGATGACTTCATTTCTTTCACTTACGACAACAACCAGGAAACCATTACAGGGCTCCAGAACATGGGGCCGGAGGATTGCTACATCTACCTGAGTGCCGTGACCAACACAAACCAACCACATGCGTATGTTTCATCAGACCTTGTCACCATTACACCGGAACTTAATATGAAAGAAGTGCCAGGCATGCCGGGCTTCTTCCGCCTCACCATTGTTCCCGATGATTTTTTCGAAGGCCTCATTCCCGAAGGCGAATACATTGATCGAGTGGTCTATCGTATTTATCGACCGGGTTTCAATTACCCCGCAATTCCTCCAAGCTGGAATTACACATTCCTCAACTGCCAATAGCAAATTTTCTCATGCGGGTATTTTCACCGCCCCGATTCGCTGATGTGCAGCGATCGAAATAAATCTACCTGTTCATTTCGTGAGCTTCCTTAAAAAATTATTTAGTCCTGCGAAGAAAGAATCCCTCGATGCGGGATTGGAAAAAACACGTTCCGGTTTTTTCGCACGCCTCACCAAAGCCATTGCGGGCAAGAGCAAGGTGGACGAAGAAGTGCTGGACAATCTTGAAGAAGTCCTCATATCAAGTGATGTGGGTGTAGAGACCACATTGAAAATTATCCGCAAGATTGAAGAGCGCGTAGCGCGTGATAAATTCATGGGTACTGATGAACTCAATGCAATATTGAAAGAAGAAATCAGTACGCTTTTAAAGGCCCATGAAGGAGAAGAGGGTGAAGAGGTTTTCATTCCAAAAATTTCAACACCTTACGTTATAATGGTCGTTGGTGTGAATGGTGTTGGCAAGACCACTACCATCGGAAAACTTGCACATCAATTGAAATCGGAAGGAAAGAATGTGATGCTCGGAGCAGCTGATACTTTTCGCGCTGCTGCTGTTGAACAGTTGACCATTTGGAGTAAACGAGCAGGGGCTTCCATAGTGTCGCAGGGCATGGGTGCCGACCCGGCATCCGTAGCTTTCGATACACTACAAAGTGCAGTGGCCCAGAACACAGATGTGGTTTTGATTGACACGGCAGGGAGGCTTCACAACAAAATCGGGTTGATGAATGAACTCACAAAAATCAAACGTGTGATGGAAAAAGTGATTCCCGGTGCACCACACGAAGTTCTCCTTGTGCTGGATGGTTCCACCGGGCAAAACGCATTTGAACAGGCCAAGCAATTTACCGCAGCAACGGAAGTGAGCGCGCTTGCCATCACTAAAATAGACGGCACAGCAAAAGGCGGAGTAGTTATCGGTATCAGCGACCAGTTCCAGATTCCGGTTAAGTACATTGGTGTTGGTGAAAAGATTGGAGACTTGCAGGTGTTCAATCGTTTCGAGTTTGTGACTTCGTTGTTCAAGTCATGAAATGAAAAAGGCCGCCACTTGTTGTGCAACGACCCTTTTTGGTTCTTTTGAAGAATTTTTCAGCAACTATTGACCGAATTCCAACACTGTCTTTTCGATAATGGAAGTGCATTCCATCAACTGTTCTTCCGTCATCACCAGCGGTGGTGCAAAACGAATGATGTTGCCATGAGTGGGCTTTGCAAGCAATCCGTTTTCTGCAAGTTTAAGACAAAGGTTCCATGCAGTTTTACTTTCCGGAGTATCGTTGATTACGATGGCATTGAGCAATCCTTTTCCGCGAACGAGAGTGATGAGTTTGGTTTTCGAAATCAATTCATTCATCGCTTTGCGAAAGATTATTCCAAGTCGCTCTGCATTCTCCGCAAGAGCTTCTTCCTGAACAACTTCAAGTGATGCGATGGCCACTTTAGCTGCCAATGGATTTCCACCGAACGTACTTCCGTGTTCGCCCGGCTTTATGCACATCATGATTTCATCGCTGCATAACACGGCCGAAACCGGATAAACACCACCGCTCAGAGCTTTGCCTAAAATCAAAATATCAGGATGTACATTTTCATGATCACACGCGAGCATTTTTCCGGTGCGTGCAATTCCGGTTTGGATTTCATCAGCTATGAAAAGAACGTTTTTTGACTTGCACAATTCAAATGCTCCGCTGAGATAACCATCGGATGGAACAATCACACCAGCCTCGCCTTGTATTGGTTCAACAAGAAATCCAGCAACATCTGCATCTTCCAGTGCAAGTCGAAGCGAATTCAGATTATTGAAAGGAATTTTCACAAAGCCTGGAGTATAAGGACCATAATGTCCAACAGAATCGGGATCGGTAGAAAACGAAATGATGGTAGTGGTGCGACCGTGGAAGTTTTGTTCGCATACAATGATTTTCGCATTGCCATCTGCAATTTTCTTTTTCTCGTACGCCCATTTGCGACAAAGTTTGATGGCCGTCTCTACGCCTTCAGCACCGCTGTTCATCGGCAGCACCTTATCGTAACCGAATAATCGTGTAATGAATCTTTCATATTCACCCAAAGCACTGTTGTAAAAAGCGCGTGATGTGAGCGTGAGTTTTTGGGCCTGTTTCATGAGCGCCTTCACAATTTTTGGATGACAATGACCTTGGTTCACTGCCGAATAAGAAGAAAGAAAATCATAATAACGTTTGCCCTCAATGTCCCAAACGAACACGCCCTCTCCCCTATCCAACACAACCGGAATAGGATGGTAATTATGTGCACCGAAGCGATCTTCGAGCTTCATGGCATCGGCTGAGGTGAAAAACTGTGGCATTGTAGCGGTCATGGAAAAATGAATTTTTTGTTAGAGCTGCAAAGCTAGACAATCAAGCCTTTACAGCAAGCCATTGAGTCGAATGAGTACACACCAACGGCAGGATTATGATCGCATCGTTCCACCTTTTCAAAGTGCTTTCCCAGCTTTTGAATCAGCCGTTCCAATGCTGAATTACCAATGGCAACCCGAGCATGAATTTTTTCCAGTTTCAATTATTCAAAACCAAATTGAAGAGTTCACGCTGCCGCTTCTTTAGCATATCGCTTTCCACGTTGCGGTTTCAGAACACGAAAGCCGAGGTCAATGATTCCAAGTTCTTCAAATTGATTTTCAGGCCTCACCGACCTACAGGCTCGCCTGATGATTTAAGCTCCATAAGCCAACGGCCATAACCGAATCGGGTGAAATGGTCATACTCTTGGATGAAACGTTGAGCAGATTGAACGGAATCAAAAGCAGCATCTCCGGTGAAGCGTGTCACTTCCCGGATCGATGTTTAGCTGGAACAGAAACTTAGCATCATTGGTGTTCCATTCGCGAAGAACCAATCGGTCAGTTTCAATTTTTATCATTTTGGTGATGACTGAAGTGCAAATGAAACAAACGTGTCGCTTTACCTGCCATGGGAACAGTTTAGTTTTGCCGCCACAAAAAAAAATAGATCAACAGAAATATGGCAACCAACAGAACATTCACCATGATTAAACCCGATGCCACAGGCTCGGGGCATACCGGAAAAATTCTTGACAAAATCATCCAGGACGGATTCGCAATTCGTGCATTGAAATGGACCCGGCTGACGAGAGCGGAGGCTGAACAGTTTTATGCAATTCATAAAGAACGTTCCTTCTTTGGTGAGCTCGTGGACTACATGACAAGTGGCCCCATCGTGGCAGCAATTCTTAAAAAAGAAAATGCAGTGGAATCCTTCCGCAACCTGATTGGTGCTACCGACCCGCAGAAAGCTGCGGAAGGAACCATACGCAGGATGTTTGCAACAAGCATTGCAGCCAATGCAGTTCATGGAAGCGATAGTGACGACAACGCAGTAATTGAAGGAGCATTCTTTTTCTCAACAAGAGAACATGCGCAATAATCAAATTTTTTATTGAAGTTGAAAATTGAATAATTCCAGTATTCAATTTTCAATCTGAAACTCTCAATCTTCAATTGTTTACTCATGTCTAAAATCAAAGTAGCCAACCCAATAGTAGAAATGGACGGGGACGAAATGACCCGCATCATTTGGGCCTTTATTAAGGACAAACTCATACATCCTTATCTCGAACTTGATATAAAGTATTTCGATTTAGGAATGGAAAATCGCGACAAGACTGACGATAAAGTAACCGTAGAAGCAGCCGAGGCAACACTCAAATACAACGTTGCTGTGAAGTGCGCAACCATTACTCCCGATGAAGACCGCGTGAAAGAATTTGGGCTGAAGAAAATGTGGAAGAGTCCCAATGGAACTATCCGCAACATTATCGGTGGAACTGTTTTTCGTGAACCCATCGTTTGTAAAAACATTCCTCGCCTTGTACCCGGTTGGACAAAACCAATCAACATAGGTCGTCATGCGTTTGGTGACCAATACCGTGCAACGGACACAACTATAAAAGGAAAAGGAAAACTCACCATGACTTTCACTCCAAGTGGTGACGGTGAAACCAAAACATGGGAAGTGTACAACTTCGAAGGTGATGGCGTGGCCTTGAGCATGTACAACACCGATGAAAGCATCTACGGTTTTGCTCGTTCATGTTTCAACCAGGCATTGATGCGCAACTGGAACCTCTACTTCTCATCGAAGAACACAATCCTGAAAGCTTATGATGGAAGATTCAAAGACATTTTTGAAGAAGTGCACGAGAAGGAATACAAGGAAAAATTTGAAACTGCGGGCATCAGCTACGAACATCGTTTGATTGATGACATGGTTGCATTTTCCCTTAAGAGCGAAGGAGGGTTTGTGTGGGCCTGCAAGAATTACGATGGCGATGTACAGAGCGATATCGTTGCTCAAGGGTTCGGTTCGCTCGGTCTTATGACATCCGCATTGGTTACACCAGATGGAAAAACCATGGAAGCTGAAGCTGCACACGGAACAGTGACACGACACTACCGTCAACATCAGCAAGGAAAGAAAACGTCTACCAATCCTATTGCTTCCATTTATGCTTGGACACAAGGTCTTGCCTTTCGAGGAAAACTGGATGGCAATGATGAACTGATTCGTTTTGCAAAAACACTGGAATCTACTTGTGTTGAATTGGTGGAAAGCGGCAAGATGACCAAAGACCTCGCGGTGTGCATTCACGGAGACAACACCAATGAATCGCATTACCTCACCACCGAGGATTTTCTAGATGCTATTGATGATGAGTTGAAGTTTCGGATGAGTATCTGACTCCAACCTCCGGAGCCTCTTTTCCTTTGAATTCATTGTATCCACGACAGAATAGATTCTAAATTGCATCAGTTTAGTTGAACCGCATCAACCTCTTATCAAACAGAAAGGACTCCGGACCGAGCAATTTTATTTTTTGAAACTCCGGGTGATTGGTATTAATGAGAAAATTGAATTCCCCATGCACGACACTGCTGGGAACTTTCAACACACAGGATCTTTGTTGATGCGCCCATTCTTCCCCAAATCTACGGCAAGATTCATCGCCCACTCTGTACCATGCTTTGGCCAGGTCACTCATTTTCACTTCTTCCAAACTCACATTTGCTGGTAAGGAAAGAAGAACGGTACAATAATTCTGAAGCAAAGCCTCTCCCGATTTGTGAACAAGAATCTCCAGGCAAGCCAGCGACCTGCACCACGAAGTGTAAAGAACACTGTGTTTGTCAGAATTCCAACGGTTGTTCATCAAAGGAGGAATCAACCTATTGCGATATTGTTCTCTTACTATGTGGTAAACGACCATGTGGCTTAAGACAATTGACCCCAATCAATGCGCACAAGTTCTTCAATAAGTAAATCCACACCACTGCTTGTTTTCATTATTTCCATAGGTGCAATTCCATTGAAACCATAAGCTGGTTTTTGAAGCCATCGGCCAAAAGACTCGTAACTACCGAAAGATTCAAATCCTTTCTCGTAGAGTTTTTTCCATTTCAGAACTAGTTCACTGTCATTTGGGTTGAGGCGTTTGTGGTCTTGCTTATAACGCTCCAGTGTTTTCGTTGAAAAATCAAGAGCGGTGGCAAAAAACTCTGAACGAAAGGGGCCAGCCTCCACCAGTTTCTCTACTTCTGATATGCCAACTCCTTTATTGGTTTGCGAAAAAAAATTCTCCCATTTATTCATCGTATCTATGTTATTTATTGGATTGGTTTGATAGGGTGTAACCGGATCTTCCACTTTCCCTGTAACTTGTTGTACTTGTGTATATGGTGTTCTTCGGGTTTTGTTTTTGATGCCTGACGCTTTCTTCATCGGTGGAATTTTGTCCAAATATACGAGACTTCTGTCTATTGACTTCAATTATTCATATTTTTTCAACTTTCCTGTTGGTTTCCTAATGTCCGATTGCTCTTAGCCTTCTGAATTTCTAAGAGTGGTCCCTGCCGAAAAAATTTCAATGAAATTTTCATTCTGCCTTACTCCAGCGACATGGGGTGAAAAAACATGCAACAAACAGTGACCCCTCTTTGCATGCTGTAAAGTGCAGCATGTAATGGTCTAATGAAAAACATTATGATATTCGGCTTTACTTTGGAATGATGAAATCGCGCACTTTCACGATGGTTACGTCTTTCTATATTTGCCGCCCTGAAAAAAAATTCAGTCTCAACCAAATTATTTGATTCATGCGGAATAAAGGAATACTGTGGTTTTTCGTGGTTCTACTTGCCATCACAACGCTCTATTGTTTTTCATTAGGGCTGGTAGCGAACCGTTTCGAAAAAAGTGCAGGAGCAACAGCTCAGCTACAAGTGGATTCATTGGCGACCATTTACGGATGGAACCCAGCTCAGCAGGATTCAGCCAAAGACGTGCTGACAAAACGTATTCTGCGCGACAGTGCAGATGCAAAGGTTTACCCCATCCTTGGCAACACTTACAAGTCTGTAAAAAAAGATCAACTCAACCTGGGTCTTGATCTTAAAGGCGGGATGAGTGTTACCCTCGAAGTATCTATTGCAGACCTGTTCATGGGTATGAGTGATTATACTGACGACAAGAATTTTACAAATGCCATCAAGGAAGCTCGGGAAATGCAGAAGAGGTCGAGCGGCAGTTACGTGAATCTGTTCGAACAGGCCTGGAAAAATCAGAATGCAGGTTTCCCGCTTTGGCGGATATTCAGCCTGAGCAAGAGCAGTGGGCTTTTCCCAATGAACGCTACTGATAAGGAAGTGTTTGATGTTCTCGCGGTTGAGGCAGACAATGCCATAAGCAATACCGAAAACGTTATTAAGAAAAGAGTGGACAATTTGGGTGTGTCCCAAGCCAACGTGGCCAAACAGACCCTCACCGGAAGAATTATTGTTGACCTTCCTGGCGTGGATGACCGCGAATACATACGTGGAAAACTAAAAAGCACTGCTAACCTTGAATTCTGGGAAACCTACAAGAGTTCGGAACTGGTTCAACTGTGGCAAGGCGTGAACGACACAATAGCAAAAACATTCTACCCGGAATTGTTCGTGGTTGATACCACTTCTAAGGATACAACTTCCACTGCGCTCTTATCCGACAGCACCAGTGTTGCCAAAAAAGATTCTACCCAGCTCGCAAAATCCGATGTGGATACTACATCTGCTGTTGACACCTCTTCCACATCCCCAACGGATGCACCCAATGAAGAACTGAGCGAAGAAGAGAAAAAGAAACTTCCCCTTATCAACAAGTTGTCTCCTATGCTCAACATGGATCGCATGTCAGGAGTTGACCAATGCCTCGTGGCAACAGCCAAAGTGAGTGACACGTCCGATGTGAACCGCATGTTAGCCATGCCTCAGGCCAAAGCCAAATTTCCCAAAGACCTTCGCTTGTTGTGGGGAGCAAAACCACAAGGCGGACGTGCATCACTTTACGCAATCAAAGATCCGTCATTGAAAGGTATTGCACCATTGGATGGCAAATCGATTGAAAGCGCTGAGAGCAATGTACAGGACGGGCAGGCAGTTGTAAATATGACCATGGATTCTGAGACTGGAACTCCAATTTGGCGAAGTATGACGGAGAAAGCATCAGCCGACAACAAACGTCCTATTGCCGTGGTTATGGATGGATTGGTGTACAGCGCACCCAACGTTTCTGAACCAATTACTGACGGTGAATCGCGCATCACCTTCGGCCAAGGCCCCATTCGGGAACAGCTGGATGAAGCCACTGACCTAAGCAATCTTTTAAAGGCCGGTTCCATTCCTGCTCGCATAACCATTATTGATGAAGTAACCGTTGGACCAACTCTTGGCGAAGCCAACATCAAGGCAGGTATATGGTCATTTGTTATCGCATTTGTGGTGATTCTTGCATACATGATTTTCTATTACGCATGGGCAGGACTTGCAGCCAATGTGGCGCTCATCACCAACTTGTTTTTCATGATGGGAGCACTCATAGCGGTGCACGGTTCGCTCACGCTGCCGGGTATTGCCGGTATCGTTCTCACCATGGGTATGGCAGTGGATGCTAACGTACTTATCTATGAGCGTGTGAAAGAAGAATTGCGCCTGGGCAAAGGCATACAGGCCGCCATGCGCGATGGTTTCATAAAAGCAATCTCCGCCATCATTGATGGAAACGTAACCACACTCCTCACTGGTATCGTCTTGTTCATCGTGGGTACAGGCCCCATCAAGGGATTCGCCACCACACTCATCATTGGTATCTTCACCACACTCTTCACGGCCATTGTGGTAGCGCGTTTGATTCTTTATCGCAGGCTTGAAAGCAAGCGCCCCATCACCTTCTCCAGTAAGATTACCAAGAACTGGTTCACCAATGTGAACTTCGATTTTGTAGGCAAGCGAAAAATGTTCTACATGGTGTCATTGGTCATCGTAGGTGCCGGAATTATTTCCATGTTCGTGCGCCAGCCAGCCTTTAACTGGGGTGTTGACTTTGTGGGTGGAACTTCTTTCAAGGTAGCATTCGACCAGCCGGTTGAAGTTGATGTTCTTCGCGGTGCATTTGCCGAGGTGCTGGTGGAAAACGGCCAGGCTTCGTCCAATACAGTTCAGAGCATTGACAACACCGGAAAGGATTATAAAATCATCACCAACTACATGGTGAGCAGCGAAGTTGCTGATGCTGACTCACTGGTTCAGGCCAAGGCCAATGAGGCCATTGCCAAAGCAGGCGTACCCTACAAAATAAACGAAACCTATAGAGTGGACCCCACCATGACGGATGATTTCCGGAGGGAAGCATTGTGGGCAACCATCGTGGGATTGCTGCTGGTAGGTATCTACATATTTATTCGATTCCGCATGTGGGACTATGCGGTGGGCGCCATTGCGGCCCTTGCGCACGATGCACTGGTCGTGGTCGCAGCCTTCACCCTGCTCAACGGAATTGTACCCTTTTCTCTCGAAGTAAACCAGGCATTTGTTGGTGCTATTCTTACCGTAATCGGTTTCTCCATCAATGACACTGTGGTAATCTTCGACCGAATCCGCGAGTACATGCGCAACCGAAAAAATGCCGAACCGAAAGCCATTATCAATGATGCCTTAAACAGCACATTGGGGCGTTCCATTAACACTTCAATGACAGTGTTACTCACGCTTCTTGTAATGTTCATTTTTGGAAGCGATGACATCCGCGGGTTCACTTTTGCAATGATTATAGGGGTGATAAGTGGAAGTTACTCAACGCTGTTCATTGCATCGCCAATCGTTGTGGACATCCGCAACTGGCAGGCGCGCAGGAAAGCAAAACAAATTGTGGAAGAAAAAAATGTGGCCACTGCCACGGTTTAGTCGCAACTAATCCATCAAGCAAAATAATCATCGCCATGCACCTTCGCATGGCGATTTTTTTTAGGGAAAATTTCTGATAGATGAACCTCCGCAGATTCAATTGCCATCGTGCGAATTCACAACCTCGATAAAATTTTCTTTTCCAATTCCTCATTTCTTACAATGGGAATATTGATATCTTCAGGGTTGTACAACGCATTCCGCAGAATATGGTCAATGAGTGCCGATTGTTTTTCGTAACGCTTGCAGGAATTACAAATCGATTTGTGCCATCGAAGTTGTGTGCGTTCAAGCCACCTCAATTCAAACAAAGACTGTTTGTCCAACAGTTCAGTGGCTTTCTTACAGGAAAGTACTACGGCATGTACTAGATATTTTTTCATGTCACTATTTCGAAAACCACTTGGTTTCCAGGCATTTTCTCAATTGCAGTTTTGCCCGATGAATTATCTGCCAGAAATTGGACGGAGTGATTTGTAATTCCTGACAAATCACTTCACCGCTTTTTTCTTCTGTGTACTTTAGATGCAAGGCAGAATTCCAAACTGAGGGAAGATTGGCCATGCAGAGCTGAAATGTTCGCACAAAATTTTCATCATCCAACAAGTGCTTTCTTTCATCCCATTCGCTGGGGTAAGGGGCATCTGCCCACTCGCCATATTTGTTGAACAGTGTATCGAACAATTCAATCCTCCTCTTTTCACCGTGCTCCTTATGTTTCAATGTTGGGTTTTTGAGCATGTTGCGGTGATAGTCGGTAATCTTGTTATTTAGTATCGCAAAAAGCCACGTTTTTGGATGGCTGCGGTTTTCAAATTTATCGTACGATTGAATAACGGCAAGAAAAGTTTCTTGCACAATATCCTCGGCCGTTTCGCGACTCGATGTTTTGTGAAGTGCCCAGGAAAACATACTGTCAGCGTATAGTTGGACCCAATCACGAACCACATCAGTTTTAACGCCAAGCCCTGTTTGCTGCATGAAGCGAAGTTATAGTTGTGAATTAACGTGAGGTTCAAAAATTCTGCACGAAAAGAAATCTGCCCCAATGTTGTCAGGATTAGAAATCAGTTGCGACTACTTTAGCGAAACATTACAATTATAAATCAAAAAATGAAAAATCTATTACTCGCATTCATGTTGTTAGCAACCACAATTCTTAACGCCCAACTAACTGATGGCAGCATAGCACCTGACTTTACGCTTCAGGATATTGATGGCAACACGCACCAACTTTACAATTACCTGAATGAAGGCAAAATTGTCTTCATAGATTTCTGGGCAGCTCATTGTCCCTCTTGCTGGAGCTACCACCTTCAGGAGCATATCGAAAACCTGTTTCTGCAACATGGAATCTCCGGTTCTGAATCGCAGGATGTGATAGTACTTGGTATTGAGGTGGACGCTGGCAATGGATTAAACGAACTTCAAGGCGTAAGCGGAAACACACAAGGCAATTGGCTGGCTGGAATTTCTTACCCGGTGTTCAATCCCGAGGGTGCAGAACGAACCGTATTGCTAAACAACTGGGAGGTGAATTATTATCCGCTGGTTTATTGCATCTGCCCTGACGGTAGCGTAACAGTAACCGGAACACAAACCAAAGAAGTGCTTTATGAGGAAGTGATATTGTGCAACGCTTCAGTAAATGTTGAATCAGAGGTTCATGTGCAGGATATCATTTTCAACTTCTCTCCGCAAACTTCAACACTACAGTTAAACGAATCTTCGCAAGGAACACATGTGGAAGTTCATGACCTCACCGGACAGTTAATAACTGAAGGAACCACTTCGGGAGGAAAATTTTCCCTCAGTCTTTCAGGAATTTCAAGCGGAATTTATTTCTGCCGATTCACCGATGCAGGCGGAAAATCATTTACGGGAAAGTTCTTTAAGGAGTAGAGCACTACTCCGAGGATTGCTATAGCCGCTCTGTAACGCTGTAGTATTGGGATGGGACTTAATTCATCCCAAAACAAAATCCTTGTGACTAAATCGCGACTTGAAGCATTCAGTGACGGTGTGCTGGCCATCATCATCACCATAATGGTATTGGAAATAAAGATGCCGCATGGCAGCGGACTTCATGACCTCATTCCTCTTTTTCCTGTGCTTGCCAGCTATGTGCTTAGTTTCGTTTTAGTGGGAATCTACTGGGGAAATCATCATCATTTGTTGCACACGGTGCGTCATGTGAACAGTGCCATTATCTGGTCCAACATGCACTTGCTCTTCTGGCTTTCCCTCGTTCCCATTAATACAGGTTGGATGGGTGAGAATTTTTTATCGCAATGGCCTATCGTAATCTATGCAGTGAATCTATTGATGTGCGGTTTTGCATATTCCTTCCTGCAACAAGCGGTGATGAAACAACATGCCAAAGGCACACCACTTACTGAAGCCTTGAAGAAGCAGGAAAAAAATGGTTATGCATCGCTCGGTATTTATCTCATTGCCATTGCTGTGGCTTTTTCTACCCACTGGTATCCTTCGTTTTGTTGTTGTGGTTGAGGTAATGTGGGTGATTCCCGATAGAAGGATTGAAAAAGCGCTGAAAAAGAGCTTAGCGGTACTCAAACCTAGGTTTCAAAATCCTATAAGATTGCGATTCCCCATTTTTAGCCCCGCAACAAAACTGCTTTCACTTTATGCCTTCTGTCTTTCGCACCCTGTTGAAGTCTTCTATTGCATTGTTGTTCATGACTTTTGTGATGAAAGCAGACGCACAAATCGAAGTGGGTGAACCTCAACCATACGGCAAACAATCTCCAGTGTATTTGTGGCGGCCATTTGAGACAGACTCAATACAAAAACTTAGATCATCTTCCATACTGACATCATACAGTGCAAACGAGCGCGAGTGGCCGTGGCAATTTGTGGGGCCTGCCGTTCAGCCGCAGGAATTGAATCCAGGTGGCAGAGCCATTCCGACTTATGCAATAGGGCGCGGTAACGGTACCGGGCGCATGAATTTTTTTCTAGTACATCCGAAAAAAAGGAATTGGGTGTGGGCCTGCTCACCCACTGGTGGACTTTGGTACTCGCGCAATGAAGGAGAATTTTGGTTAGAGGGAGGAACGGACAGGCTGCCCATTTCCGGTGCATCATCTGTCACCATCAATACGAAAAAGAAAAAACAGTGGGTATTGGCCACAGGCGATGGTGATGATGTGTTTATGTACACCAACGGAGTGTGGCGCACCAAAGATGAGGGCCGAAACTGGGAAAACATCAACGGTAAAATTCATGGTGCCACACTTCCGTTTGGCGATAATAACTATTCCTACATAGGCAAGGTGGCAGCTTCCCCCGATGATTTCAATTTTATAGTGGTGGCGTCAAGTCTTGGTTTGTTCGCGACAGAAAACGGACGAGCACCGGCAGATAAAATCAAATGGGTAAAAATTTCGGATGGATATTTTTATGATATTGAATTTGTACCCGGCAATAAAAAATTCTTCGGACAAAGGGAAAATTTTAAAGTATTTGCCTCCGGTAGCAAATTCATGATGAGCGAAAACAGTGGGGCATTGTGGAGCACTCTTCCGCTTCCCGAATATGAAGAAAAAGACCGCTACAAATTTCTTAGGCTCAGCATCGAGCTATCGACCGATGATCCCAATTATGTTTTCGCAGGGGTGACATGCAGCGAAGGCATCACACAAAGCCCTGCCGGGGAAGGCACTTTCCAGAAATTCAACCTCACTACAAACAAGTGGGAATTTGTCCGTTCACTTAAGAAGGACATGAACAACCTTATCACTACCCGTGCGCGTGCCATTACAGTTTCGCCTATTGATGCGGACCACGTGCTTACCACCAACGTGCAGCCGGTTTATTATAGTCATGATGGTGGCCAAACTTTTTTGAAATCGGACAAAGGACAGATGCACGATGATGTACACCACTTCGAATTTTCACCAGACGGAAAAACAGTGTGGGCTGCGCATGATGGTGGTGTGAGCCTCAGCTACGATGGTGGATTGCATTGGCTAAACCGCGACAATGGAATAGGTGCGGCCAATGTGTTTGGTCTTTCCGTGGCACAAACGGAAGAACCCCAGGTGCTCTATGGCGGATACGATGTGGGCGGGAATCTCTTGAAAGACAACAAGTGGTACCATGTGAGTTGGGGCGATGGTTTCGAAACCATTATCCACCCGGAGAATCCGGACATCATGTTCGCCACCAAACAAAACGGAAGCCTTGATAAGAGTGTAAATGGAAAAGATTTTGAATCTGCAGCAAGTCCATCAGGAACAAAAACGGAGTGGCATACATGGATAAAAATGCACCCCACCAAGTACAATACAATTTACTGTGCCGGCTCAAGTCTTGTGCGTTCAACCGATCTGGGCGTCAACTGGGAAATAATTTTCGAAGTGAAAAAATTCGGGGAGAACCTCAAAAATGTTTATCGTTTCTATCATTGCTATGAACATCCCGGTGTGATGTACCTCTATGTGTTGACGGATGATAGCCTACAGCCGGAAATATGGCGAACCTTCAACGTGAATGAGATCAAACCAGAACTCATCATCTGGGAAAAAGTGGCGGACATTCCTCAACGCGGATGGATTTCCGGCATAATTGCCGACCCAGATTCACCATGGCATTTCTGGCTCTTGTTTGCCACATCCGATTTTTCCGGCAAGTTGTGGTATTTTGATGGATTCACTTACAAGGATGAAACAACCAACCTGGGCAGTGCACTGGTGGGAAGTGCAATTTTGCAGCGGGGAAGTGAACGCAGGATTTATCTGGGAAGCAACAGCGGTGTGTTTACGCGCAAGGCGGGCGAAACTTCATGGACCCTTCTCGATGGATTGCCTGGAACTTTTATCAATAGTCTTGACATCAATTACAAAACAAGAGAAATTTTTGTAGGGACATTTGGACGGGGAGTTTGGAAAGGTCCGTTGTATGAGAATTGAAACCTCGAACTCATAATTTTTTTCCATGATCAATCAAACTCAGTGAACCGCGAAATAAAATCATCGCGCTTCTTTTTGTTGGCCATGAGCGCCCACATGAATTTTACATTATTCTCTTCGAACTTTTTCTTGTCATCCTTTACATCAGTGAGAATTTTCACCAACTCCTGGTCGCTGGTGCTCACGCTCATTACACCTATTTTGTATTCGAAGTAATACCAGTTGGCAGGGTCCAGTTCCAGATAGATGCGCAACACATCGGCTGAGCGTTTTCTTTCAATCTCAATTTTTCCTTTTACGTAGCGAAACAATTGTTTCTTGTCCATATTCGCAATTCCAATTGGCCCCTGGCTCTGCCATGTTTCTTCAACGGCATTCCAGAAAAATTTTACATCGGCCAGGTAAAAAGTTTTCTGTAGTTCTTCCGGCACTTTTTTCAATTGTCCGCCCAGGTTCAGTTCTGAAATCAGCTTGTCCGATTTTTCAGTACCCATCACTTCTATCAATCCTTTTTCATATTGTGTTTTGGTGATGTCAATGGGTTGGAGATTGGGCCACAATTCTATTTGTTCGTAGATGCGTTTTACAGCACCTTCATCAAACGGGAAGTTGATCAGGCATGTGCCCTGTGCGGTTACATCGCTGTTGGCAGGATTGTATTTTACTGTTCCCACCGGCTGAAATTTTATCAGCCCAATGTCTACATTGAAATTGATCTGGCCATCGCCATTCAACTCGCAACCATCGGCATGGAGACTCACAAGATTTCCTGCAAGTTTTGGTTGTTTGATTTTTTCTTTTGACCCGATAAAATATTTGCGTGCGGTTTTGTCCCAGTAAAGGAACCCGAAGGCTTCAATCAACGCCTTATCCTGTGGGTCAGGTTTTGGCGATAAGAAGGCGGGATAAACGTCCATAGGTGAATCTTCGGTCATCATTACACCTGCTCCGACCTTGAGGCTTTCAGTGCTGCGCATGGCGGTGTCCACGGGTATGTAAATTTCTTCTGGACTGATGGGCGCGCGGAATTCGAAGAAGTGGCGTTCCAGCATGGGGCAATTGTGGAGTATGCGCACACCTCCATCAAACGTCAAAGGCTTTTGGTTCGCGGTCATTTCAAAATCACCAAAAAATTCGAATGCAGGCGAGAGGAAAAATCCATCTTCCTCTTTAATTTTTCCGAAGCCGATGGTCTGCAATGTGGTGTCCACTTTCAACTCATCGAAGTGGATTATTTGCTCCTTCTTGTTTTCATCAATAAACGCATAGTCACCCTTTCCGGTATATTTCTTCCGGCCGAAAATCTGGAGATTCGCATTGAAGATTTTATGGTATTGTGTAACGTAGTTGCTCAGCACCTGCGCCTGCTGAAGCGGTCGCATTTCAGCATACTTCTCCACATAAACCCTTCCGCTATCGGGCGTAATTTTAGAATCGGCCACTGCTATGTATTTGACTTTATCGCAGGTGAGCAACGATTTTTTCAAATCGTATTTCGCTTTGGATGAAAGAAAGTTGAGTGAGTCCTGACCAGCGGCTACAGAAAAGAAGTTTGAATTTGTCTGGTCTTCGCTGGTATCAATAACGAAGTCATCTTTCGCTTGCCTTGTTGAGGTGAGATCCATCTCAGCCTTATCCATGTACCATGTAAACTGGTCCATAAAACAGATGTATTGGTTTTGCGGAAGTTCAATTTTTGTTTCTCCACTGTTGGATTTAAACTCGCCTTTTCGCAAATCGAAATCCACATTTGAGTTTACATTATTGGTTTTGAATGCCAGTGTTCCACCTTCCAATGCAGCAAGCTGGAAGGCGCTGGTATCAGCCAAAATTTTTCTTCGTTTGTAGTTGAAAGCAAGCGATGAAAGTGTGGCCCCGTTAAATTCCATTTCGCCTTTTCCTTTCATTCCTTTTGGTGCAAGCGAAAGTGTTCCGGCAAGTGTGGCTTCTTTCTCAAAGAAATCAATGGGTGTGTCAATACTGGTTGCATCAAGGCGATCTTGATAAGGGAAATACGCCAGGTCCACCGTGTCGCACACGGCAGTGGGCACTTCGGCTTTGCCGCTTTGTTCCCGATTGATAAATGATTTTGTTTTGCCCCGTGTGCTGTCAGGGAAAAAAATAAATTCATCGGAGGATGAATGGCTGGTGAGGTACTCCAATTCGCCACCTCCTTTCAAACCAGAAAAGTCGAGTTGAAGATCGGCCGTAATTCTCGACTTGCCACCATAGGCTGGCAAACCTGCATCACCGGTGGCGCGTTTGAAACCGAGTGAATAATCCTCCATGAGCACCAGCGGCTCTTCGATGTCTGGAAAAATTCCGCCACTTACAAGCGTTCCGTTGAATTTTAAATCTTTCTTGGAGAAATTGTCAAGTGAGTCAATAGTGAAGGGAAGTACCTGGTAGTAAAATTTGTCCTTCTTGTAAACGCCTTTTTGTATTCGAGGATCTTCCCAATACACGTAGCTCAGCTTCGTGCAACTGAAAATGGGATATTGCGGATAGGTTTTAGAATGATAGCCTCCTTTGTTGGTAGGTGCATCAATCTTGATGTTGCCGGCAATGTCGCGCAGCACACTTTTCACTCTTCGTTTTTCAAATGAGCCATCCTCCATTCTGCTGGTTTCATCTTCCACATAAATGCGGCAAGAATCCACCTGTAATAAATCCAACCTGAAGTCAGGAAAATTGAAATAGTATTCTTTGCCGAGGAACTCGAAGTTACCCGCAAACACTCTTCCACCAAATTTGAAGTCGCGGTTTTTTTTCAGAATCACTTCACCTCGTTCAGGGTAGCAGGTCACCTTTTGCGAGTCGCTCACATTAAATCGCTCCACTCCTTTCACCAGCAGATCATAATTGAGCAAGCTTAGTTGTGCGTTGTTTCCTTGTTGTACCTCAGAGTTGAATTGCAGTACATCGTAATCGCGTTTGCCACTGTTGTTTTCCAGATAGGCACTGGCCTTGTCCAGCATGGTTATCCAGTGTGTGTTGATGTCGTAACGGATAAAGCCTTTGTTGTTGAGATCAATCAACATGGGGTGCCATTGCTGCTCGCTGTGGTTGAGGAAGTAGGCCAGATCGGAAGCAGAGAACTCGTTGCTTCCTGTCTTTTTCATGAAGGATTTTATCTGGTAAAGCGGGTGGTCGAAGTCCAGCCCCATCATGGCATCGAATCTTTTTTTCTTGAAGTATTCGTTGCTTTCGAATGCGGCATAGTGTTGAGTGCTGCCGAGGATAGAACCCATTTCAATAAGCGGGTCGTCAATGTTCCAGTACAATGCTTCGAAGTACATATCAATATGGTGATATGAATTTTGGAACGGGGCTTTCGAAATTCCTTCTTCAAGCCGAAGAAGAATAAGTTGCCTCGTTTCCTTTTCGAACTTCAGGTTGAGGTCAGGATGAAAGATGGAATCTTTATCCACATAAAATGTAATAGTGGAATGGGATGATGTAATACGTTTTGGTTCAATAGAAAACTCGAGGCTTCGGGCGCGCATAAAAGGTTTTCCTTCGCGGAAGATGGTGATTATAGCGGGGGCTTCCAGTGTGCCACTTCCTGCTAGGCGGTTACCTGCCATGGTAAATCCTCCATCGTAATCTACTGATGGAACAATGTTTTTGATCTGCAATCTTTTGTAATAGGAATCGAAGCGCGGGTAAGTGGCATTGTCTTCTGTTTTGCCTGCAAGAATTTTATCGGTGAGTTTTCCTATAAGCGGTGTGTCGAAAAATTCGTTGTAGAATACCACTGAATCCATATCGTAAGTAGAAGCCCTCAACCGGATTTTGTAATCCTTCACTTCGGCAAACGTTTTTTCCGGATCGAAGCCCGCTCGCACCCATGTCACTTTTCCTCCTGTCCCAGTCCACCTGTCTTCACCCGGATAGTAAACTCCGCTTGTTTTGTGGATGATGGAACTGTCGCCTTTGGTGTAGCACTTGAGGTCAAGGGCTGGAAATACTACACGCAGGGTGGTATCAAATTCAAACGAGAACCCGGGACTAGTGCTTTTCCATGATATGCCTTCGGTTTCGTAAAATGTTTTATCGCGATAGAGCAGTGCGGTGGTTTCAAGAAGATCGGGGAAGTATTTTTTTTGCTTCTTGTCGTTCATCATCCTGAGCAGGATTTCATTCCATTTCAAAAGATCGAGTTCCGTTTTTCCGGCTGTAGGAAATGCAATGAGGATGCTTAGGAGGTTATGGAAATCGGGATAAGTCTTGGCTTTGTTCTTCAGCAACTGGTCAGCCGTTTCGTAAATCATTTCCTGTTGCTGGAGGTTGTAAACTTGTTGATCAATCCAGACAGGGGCAAACTGCTGCTCGACAAATTCTTTTCCCATTCCCTTTTTGCTGTCGTTGAAAAGTTCGATCAACTGGTCGAGAAAAATTTCCGGCTCGTGTGTAAATTTTTCGATGCGTTGTGCATCTACCCGGATAGAGAATGCAAAAAGGGAAACGGCAATAACAATAAGTCGTACTGTCATGAATGATTTTAGATTACTACTTTGAACTTGCAACTTTCAACTTAATTGTGCGAAGTTCAATTTTTCGTTGACTATCTACTGTCGTGCCGCGGTTAAAGTTTCCGAAAAGTTGTGCACAGGGTTTCAAAAAAAAACCCTTCGCTCCAGCATTTGGACGAAGGGCTCTCAATCCCACTGGACACCCCTAACGGGTATGAACCCCTGAGGGGTGTCCAGTACTCAGAAGGAATTTCCGTTATTGTTTCACCACTCTCAATTCAATTTGTGTATCATTAAGGCCGGTGATGCGCAAAGTGTAGTGTCCAGCCACCAACCCTGAAAGGTTGATAGCGGGATGGCTCATGGGAGGAGAAGTATCTTCCATCACCATCTTTCCAGTGAAGTCAATCACCTCAATTTTTTTCAATCCGAATGTTGCAAAGTCTCCACTCAGCCTTACCTCATCCTCTGTAGGGTTAGGATAAAGTTGAATGCCGAATTTGTTTTCCATTTCAGAAACTGCCACGTTTACTTCTGCTTCGCCAACACATATGCAGCCGTTGGCATCAGTAAGGGTGAAAGCATAAGTGCCCTCTTCCAATTCGTCAATACACAAATCATCTTGACCGGAGTCCCAGTCAATGGAATAGTCCTGGGTTCCTCCTTCAGCTTCCACACACAATTCACCATCACCACCGTTGGTTACGTTAATTACTTCTACAGGGCAGTTTAGTGTATCAGGTTCGCTAATTTCAAAATCATAAGCAATGGTGCATCCGTTTTCATCGGTTACACTTACCTGATAAGGACCGGGGCACAGGTCGTTGGGTTCAAGTTCTCCCCAGTCAATAGTTCCATTGGGAATGGTTACAGAAGCAGAGCCATTGCATTCATCGGCACACAGGGCGTCATTGGTTTGAAGGTTGGCAAGAACTGGAGCAGGCACAGTGATGAATAGGGTGTCGGTTATCCAGCCGTATTTGTAATACACCTGATAGTTGCCGGGGCCCCAGGTAAAAAATTCTCCATCGGTAACGTTGTCTCCGAAAAAGTAAATTGGTGTATCGGTTGTGTTAAGTACTTGTGATTGTCCCGTACATGCAACAATGGGTTCGAGGTCCAGGTTGACGTCCTGCTCTTGCCAGAGTTCATCATAATAGTATGCGCGATAAACCCATGAACTTTGTTTGGCGTGCCATACCACTTCTCCATCTTCTGTCACTTCTATGATGTGACCTTTGTTGGCAGGAAGTGCTCCGGGAGCTCCACAAACACCGAAACGGTTACCATTTAGCAGTTTTCTTGCCGAGCCCAATATGCCGCTGGCAATGCTGTCATCAATAATATATTCCCAGGTTTTGTATGCCGTGGGTTCTTCGTAATAGGAAATCGAGAATTCCACAAGGCGACTGTGCACACCATCACCCAGGTTGTCGAATACCATGTACTTTTCATCTTCGAGATTTTGGCGATTGATATCGTGCTGTTCAGCAAATCCTGCGTCGTTCTGAAGAGGAATGGTAGGATTGTTTCCACTAATGCTCCAGATAATATCTCCTGTGTTGTAATCAATTTTGTATAGTTGATTTCTTTCCTTGAACGAGATCAAATAGTTGCCGTCATAATCCTGCTTCACGGCATTGCAATGTTGCCAGTTGATGGCTGAGGCGCCAAATAGCGGAGTGAAGAATGCATTTTGATTGCTTGCATTCAAAGCCACCGGATCGAAATAATCGAGCGACCACCATTCCCAAATCATATTGCCCAGCTCATCGAATTCCATGAGGCCTTCGCCAATTACCTGCTGATCCACCACTCCACCAATGGATGAAAAATCATAAAGCCGCACCTCTGCAGCAATGGCCACATAATTTCCTGCTACGTTTTTTATTACATCGTGATGAAAGAAAAATTCTTCATAGGGCGTGCCTGTGAAATCAACCGCTGCAATGATGTTACCCAGCAAGTCGCGTTCTTCCATGCGGTGACATTCCAGCGTGAGGGTGTTGCCATCATCGGTAATGTCCCACATTTCGCAGTTTTGTTGTATGCCAACGCCATCTGCACCGGCATGCCAATCGTACCAAACCACTTCACCCTGGCGGTTAAACATCTGGAGAGTTTTGTCGGGAGTGCTTACTGTGTTAGTCATGTAATAACCCTGCAGGCCGGGTGTGGTGGTATACACATTAGTTATGGTACCCACATCGGGAGGAAGCATGCCTGTGGTCAATAGCTGCCAATCGCTGGTTGCACAATTGAAATCATTCCAGGCCACCACACGCCACTGATAAACTGTATTCTGCACAAAACCTATCAACTGGAATGCGAGCAAGACGGATGGGCCTTCAAGATTGGAATGATAACTTTCTACTACATTGTTTTCGCTGTCCAGCCGATTCCACTCCACGTAGCCCATTACACTTTCATTCGTTTCAACTTCGACATCGTACCTGAGTACATTGGTTACAAATACAGACGAACTGAACGATTGAAATTCGATTTGGGCTGATGCCAATAGCGCACTGAAAATAAAAACCAGGGATAAAATTTTTCTCATCGTAAAAAAATTTGGAGATGATTGTTAAGAGCGCGAATATCCCTATTTGAATTGTGCGAGGCAAATGATTTTTTCAGAATCCTGTGAAAGCCTGACCACGCGTTTTGCTTTTGACTACCGATCGTTCATTTTTGCCGGATAAAAATTTTCACTATGAAAACTATTGTAATTCTTTTTATGCTTGCATTGATCATGTCGTGCAGTCCCAAACTACTTGTACCAACCCAGGTGGATGCTGATCGCGGTCAAAAGACTTTTCCGGGACTTACCTTATCAGAAGTGAACGAAGGAAAGATGCTTTACGAAACCCATTGCGACAAATGCCATCCGCTGAAGAAACCGGAATCGCGCACCGAAATGGAGTGGCACACCATAGTGCCTGAAATGGCGGGCAGAGCAAAAATTGATGAAGTGACTGAATCCAAAATCCTGAAGTATGTGTTGACCATGAGAGAGGCAACGGCACCATCAGGGAAATGATTTTGGTTATCTCATTCGTTACAGTTATTCACGCCCCACTTATTTACATTCAATCCCTCATTTCCGTTCCATGCACCCTAGAATTTTTGCTTTGATATTGTGTATTGCATCTGTAAATGCCTCGGCCTCTTTCACAGGCCTTAGTTATGATTACATTGCTTATGACGCCATAAACGGAAATGTGACCGTTCGGATATATGCGGAATTTAGTAATGCCTCCGACCAACTCACGGCAATTTATGGGAACAACATCACTCCTTTGCAAGTGATTCCATCCGGCACATTTTACCAAAATGGTTTTGGTGGTCCTACTTCACTCACTATCAATCCAGCGTTTTATGCTTTCTTCCCCGATCTGGTTTATGACTCGTGGTTCACCATCGGTTTACAAGATGTAACGGCAAACATGATGGTGACTTTAGGCCTAGACTTCGCAGCTTTTGAAATGGGTGGAAGCATTTCAGAAGCAGATGCAGCAGGCGGGCAGATAACTACGCTGGCTGGCAGTGCACAAAATTTTCCGGTGGCTGGCCGCGTGCTCATTGCACAATTCACAACCAACAATGATGTGGCCATGCTTATGAATTTTACTTGGCGCGATGCTGCAAATACTCTCTTTCAGGCCACTGGAATTACGCTCAACATTAACGGTGGTGATCCCGGATGCAATGATGCCTTTGCTTCCAATTTCGATGCTGCTGCCACCCTAAATGATGGTTCGTGCATTTACCCCGCACCCAGTTACACTGGCATCACAGGGGAACTTGTTGCATACAATTCGTCATCAAACTATTTCAACACCTATCGGGTTTACGCCCACTTCGCTATGGCGGGGGATCAGCTCACGGCATTATTCGGAAAAGATGTTACTCCTTTATCTATCGTCACAACGGGAACATTTTTCCAGCATCCGCTTGGAGCTTTCACTTCTGATGGAATCAACGCTTCACTTTTTAATTCGTTCCCCGAACTGGAATATGATTCGTGGGTAAGTGTGGGTCCACAAAGCGGACCGAATGGTGTGGAAACTATCGGGGTGAATCCTTCTTCATTTGAAAGTGGGGAATCGTTGTTGATCAACGATCAGTATGGGGGCAGTTGGTTTGTTTTTCCGGGAAGCGAACCATTGGCATTTCCCGATACAATGGGTCGTGTGCTCATAGCACAAATCACTGCTGATGATGACATCACTATATCACTCAATCTGCAGTACCGTGCGGCCAACGGAACGGACCCACAGCACCTGGCCCAAACTATTTTCATTGACCACCTGCGAGGCGGATGCACCGATGTTGCTGCCTGCAACTTCGATGCAATGGCAGAGGTGAATGATGGTTCATGCTTTCCACCCATTCTTTATTTTATGGATAATGATGGAGATGGATTTGGAGACCCTTCCGTCAGCTCATCTTTTTGCACTCCACCTGTATCCGGTTTTGTTTTGGATGATACTGATTGTGATGACGGGCGCAACGATGTGCATCCGGGAGCGCCCGGCACTGCCGAAGCAATAGACAACAACTGCAACATGCTGATTGACCCCGAGGAAGAACTTCAGGATTATTGCGCAGGCGATTTTGATGACAACGGTGTGATAAATACCAGCGATCTTCTCCTCTTCATGGCGCAATTCGGGTGCAGCAATTCTTGTGGCAATTTCGATCTTGATGACAATGGTCCGATAAACACCGGAGACCTTCTTTTATTCATGGCCTTGTTTGGAACGAGTTGTCCATAAACCATAGTCCCTGCGGGAATGGATTGAAATTGTTTGTTCTTGTTTCTACTTCGCCATTCTTGAAAGTATAATTTTCGCAAGTTGTTCCGCCTGCACGCGCAACTCGCTCACCGCGGTGCTCTCCCACAATTCTCCTTTAAGGTTTGAACCGAGGGTAAAAAGATTGTTTTGTCGTTCTCCCTTTTTATCCAGCACTTCATAAGTCCTTGTGTTGGTACGGATACCCAGTTTCAATTCGTCCTGCATCACCATACCCTTTTCCATACATCTTGAAAGAAAAGTGTTTTCAAGTTTTGTTATATCCGTTTGGGGGCCTGTGCAGTTTATCACGCGCGACACATTGAGGGTCATTATTGCACCCAGTTTCTTGTCCAGGTATTCCACACTTACGATATTGTTTTTTTCCTCGATGTTCATCAATTTCCCGGCAACTATGTGCAGCTTTTCATCCAGCCGCAATTGTTGCAACCGGTCGTGAATGTGGAGCGGAATGCGGTGGCGCGCCACTCCCCAAAGGTGGCGGAGCCTGGCCATAAAAAGTTTTCTCTCCTGTGCGGTAAGTTTTTGCCATAAGCGCTGGGTGTGCGGCCTCAACGAATCAATAACAGGCTCGGCCGAAATACCATAATGCCTCACTGCTTTCACATGCTTGTTTACCAGCGATACTATCTGGCCCAGCGAAAAATCATCTTGCAGTTCTTCCAGAAATTTCTCATACTTCAACCCGCTGTGGCGGTGCGGAAGTATGTTGAAGCCATTGGGCGAAATCGAAAATATCCCGCCATGAAATCCGTGTTCGAGCAATCCAATAACAGTGTCCACCATGGTGAGTCCGTTGCCGATAATGAGCACAGGCCTCGAGGCATCAACACCGGTAACCGATTCCACTTTCCACGGATTGCGGAAATATTTATTACTCTCAAAAAAAGATGCATTTTTTATGATTGGATTGCCGGGAACATGATTGCCGGAGGCAATAACGCAATAGTCAACCGCCATTTTTTTTCCATCATCCAACAAAATAAACATTTGATGAGCCTTACACTCCAGGTCGGTTGCCAGTCCATCAATGTGCTGGACACTCATTGCAGCGGACGATGCCGCAGGTTGGGCATCGGTCCATATCTGCGCGAGATATTCTCCATACATATAACGTGGCAAAAATGATTGAGCTACCAGCGCGGTGTCCTTCCCCCTATGCGCATCGCGTTTCATTACCCAATCCAAAAAATGATGCGGATGCGTGGCAAAGGCACTCATTTTTTCGGTACTCACATTTAGCAGGTGGCCCTGGGAATAGGGGCTGTAAGCAGTGCCCCGCGCCATGGTTTTTTTTGGGTTGATGATGATGATGTGAAGGGGACAGCGCGCATGCCACAGAAGCTGCACGGCAGTCATCATACCCGCAAATCCTCCTCCTATTATGCCGATGGTTTTCATTCTTCTTTTTAGATGGTGGGCGAAATTAGAGGTGTGATGCAGGTTGTGCTGGAGGCTGCCCTATTCAACATACATGTTTTAAAAACTTGAAGCATGAAGGAAGTGAAGAAGTTAGACCAGAACAACCTCGCTGCCCTTAACCTAATCAAATGAGTATTGCTGAAAAGACATTGTCCCGAAAAGCATAGACGGAGCAAGAGGGAGTGCTTCTTGCTGTCACTATTTCCTTCGTCCCTTAGTTGCTGCAAAATTTTTGCAACCTCTTGTAAACTTCTGCCCGCCCAAAAAAGCATTGTAAAAAAATTTGTCATTCGAGGCATCCTAACTTGTTTACTTTCGTCAAACTTTAAAGGCCAGATTCCAAAACCCTGGCTTAACAACAAACTATCAATTTTTTTAATTAACCAATTCCAAATCAAATCAAGTATGCAAAAAATTTATTCTTTTGCGAGAAGCCGCTCGGGTAGTGGCTTCCGCCCTATGCGCGCAATGGTTGCCATTGCGTTTTTCTTTATGACCAATGCAGTGTTTGCACAAGTTGCCACCTACTCTTTTGCACAATCTGTAGGTCCCTACACTGTTATTGCCGGGGGAACTCAGCATTGGTTCACGCCCTCAGGCACGGGTGTCGTGCCGGATGACAACACAGTGCTTAACGTGGCAATAGGTTTTCCATTCACTTACAATGGAACAGTGTATAACAACGTAAGCATTTGTAACAACGGGTATCTGAGGATGGGTGCTACTGTGACCGGCACGAACTACTCAGGGTTAAATGGCGCGGACAATGAAATTGTTGCTGTCCATGGCCGCGACTTGCAATGTGGATGGCGTACTACTGCAACACGTACTAGCGGCAGTCCTATCCTCACTGCAGTTACAAATACCGCTGGTATTTCTGTTGGTGATAATGTGAACGGAACAGGGATAGCCGTTGGTTCAACTGTTCTTTCGATTGGTGCAGGTACAGTTACAATGTCTGCCAATGCAACATCAACTGGTGCTGCTGGTACTGTAGTCTTTGGCGGGGAGGTAAGATCACAACTTATTGGCGCGCCTGGCAGCCAAACATTTGTGATTCAGTACACCAAATCGAGGAAATTTGGAAGCGCAGGTGCAAACGAAAGATTTGATTTGCAGATCAGGTTGAATGAAACTACAAACGTTGTTCAGGTTGTTTACAACAATTGTATTTATAGCACGACAAGCGGTACGACAACAGTTGGTCTTCGGGGTTTGAGCAATGCTGATTTCAACAACAGGACAACCTCCGCGCCTCATGACTGGAATGCTACTGTAGCTGGTGGAACTATTGCAGCGAATATTACATTTAGTGTAGCTGGTGCAACACCACCCGCAAACGGTCTCACATTTACATGGACACCAGTACCACCGGCAGCTTGCCCAGCTCCTTTCGGACTTAATGCAACAGAAATCTCACCAACAGGAGCAACATTAAACTGGAACTGCACAGCTTGTGCAGGCCCATACAATATTGAGTATGGCCCAACAGGTTTTATACTTGGTACTGGAACAATGGTAAATGGAGTGGCAGCTTCAGGTTATGTGGTAGGCGGTTTACCATCCTCCACAGCCCATCAGTTTTATGTTACCCAGAACTGCACAGCCGGTGGCAATGGTTTTAGTTTAACCGGAGGCCCCGCAGCATTTACTACTTCACCTGCCAATGATGTTCCTTGCGGTGCAGTGGCACTTGTATTTGGCAACAACGGTCCTTACAGCCTTACTGGCTATACAGCTACCGCAGGCGAGGTTGCTCCCCCGGCAACAGGATGCGGAACCCAAACTGGTTGGTGTAATTCAACGCTGAGCAATAGCGCATGGTACACTTTTGTTGCGCCAGCTTCAGGTCGTGTCATTTTGCAAGCCCAGGATTTTGATACGCAACTCGCCATTTATTCGGTTGGCAGTTGCAGCACCTATGGAACGTTTACTTTGTTGGCTGCCAATGACGATGATGCTGCTTACGTAGCTCACGGTGGTGCATTATTTTCATCCTACATTCCAATCGATTGTCCATCCCTCATCGCTGGTCAAACCTATTATGTGCAGTTAGATCCTTTCACCGCTAACACCGCAACACCCACAGATTTGATTTTGACAGATCCAGGAGCAATTGATGCGGGCTTCACCGGCCTTCCAGCCAATGCCTGTTTGACCAGTGCATCTTCCACATTAGTACCCAATGCCGGAACAGGAACTTTCAGCGGCCCTGGTGTTACCGGAAATTCTTGGAACCCTTCAGTTGCAGGTGTTGGAATCCACAATATCACTTATACACGTGAAGCGCCACACGGATGCCGTTCAACCACAATATCAGTTGAAGTAGGACCATATGGTTGTACAGATCCTGCTGCATGCAATTGGGATCCCACGGCATTTTGCGATGACGGCTCATGCCTCACAGATTATGGCTGTACCAATCCGTTGGCCTGCAACTATGACAATACAGCAACTTGCGATGACGGCTCATGCCTAACCGATTATGGCTGCAATGATCCTTCTGCCGCCAACTATGATGTGAATGCAACATGCAATGATGGCTCATGTATCTATGGTGCAGTGAACGAAAACCCATCAGGTGCCATTTTAGTAGCGCTTGGGACTTATGGGCAAACAGCTTGTAACAGTATTAACGATGATCTGACGGGTAGATATCCTTCGGCATTTGCAACATCAACATTGCCAACCGGTGAAGACCTTTGGTACAAATTTGTTGCAACAACAACCGGAGCGCGCATATTCGTAGATACCTTCTTCGATGTTTTTATTGAAGTGCAGGACATTGGCGGTGCGCAAGTGGCCACAGAAAATGCTCACGCAGGCAACGATGAGACGCTGAATATCGGTGGTCTTACTGTTGGCAATACTTATGTTATTGGTATTCGTGCGGTTAACTCCAACACTGGCATTGGCCCATTCAGCCTTTGCATGCATGCATTGGGTGCTTCAGAGTGCGACTACGGCCCCGGCCCTTACACACTTTGCCAGACCTTTAAAGCTGATTTCGTGAACGCGAGCCAATACATATTCCACCTCACATCGCAAACCACCTTTATCACTTATACCAAGAACAATGGAGCAAGCACTTTCCTTACGCTTTCATCAGTGCCTATGTTGACTTGGGGTGATACTTATGATGTGGAGATTGATGCCGTTTGGAATCTTACCAATTCGGCCGGTGGTGCCGAGCAGGTGATTGTTTCCACCAACACACCTTGTTCACTTACCATCGTTGCACAGCCACTTGCCAAGTTGAGAACCAGTAACAATTGTGCAAACTTTGGCCCTCATCTTCTTGCACAGACAGTATGGGCAGATCCATTCGTTTGTGGAGCCATTAACTGGAAGTGGAAGTTTACCCGCACCGATGTTCCTGAATTGCCTATCATTCATTACAAAGGCAACAGTAGCAGAAACATACAGTTGACTGCAATACCGGGGCTGGTAATGGGAGCTACTTACGATGTGCAAATTGCACCTGTATTTAGTTATGGTGAAGGAATTTATGGAGCAGTTGAATGCCTCTCAATCGTTGGTCCTGGTGGCATGGTTGAAAACGACAACCAAATTGATATGGATGCCGAAAAAATTGATGTATCAACTAATGAAGCAGCCATTTATCCCAACCCAAACAACGGCTTAATGCTCAACCTGAACATTGCCGGTGTGGAAGGCGACTTCGTAGCCATTGACATTACAGACATGTTTGGCAAACTTGTTTACTCAAATGATTTTGCAGTAAACAATTCGCTCAACGAAGTGATTGTTTTTGATGAACAACTTGCATCAGGCATGTACAACGTAATCATGTTTGTTGATGGAAAACTCATCACTGAGAAATTGGTTGTGACGAAATAATACACAAGCCAAATTCACTATTTTAAGAGAGGCCGTTATCCCGAAGATTCGGGATAGCGGCCTCTTATTTTGTGCCTATTTCTTACTACTTGCCATCATGACATTCTTCCATCTCCCTGTGTTTATCTGGTTTCATGTTTCTGACAAACTCTTTTGCGCCTGATGCAAGAGATTTAAATCACTCCATTGTGAACAGGTATAAGAATGCTGTACTTTTCAGCGCCTTAAAAAAACCAAAACAAAATGAAGCGTACATCACTTATTGTTATTTGCTGTTTCCTGCTCGCCAGATTCAATGCACAGGTTGCTTCGGATTATTTCTTTTCATCCGGCATTGAAACCTATACCTCCATCAACACCGGAACGGTACTTTTCACTGGCACGATTAACGACAATGTTTCATCCACTATCACCATTCCATCGTTTTATTACGATGGAGCGCTTCACACGAGTATGCGTGTTAGTTCGAACGGGTTTATAGTCCTTGGCGGCACAACTCCATCCTCCACCATGTACACACCTTTATCAGCAAGTGGCACCGCGTTATCAACACCAGGCGTCATATCAGCATTTGGAGCCAATATTGAAAATTCTGATGCAGGTTCATCTGAAATACGATGGGCCAACACCGGAACTGAAATTGTGATTCAATGGAAAGATATGCACCGGTTCAATACAACAACATCTATCGAACGTTTCAGTTTCCAGATAAGGCTTGACCTTACTGATGGCGACATCCGCTTTGTGTATGATGGCCCGGTGGATGTGGGATTAAGTCAGACACAATCACCACAAGTGGGATTGCGCGGCCCAACCAATGTTTTTGCAAACGATGTAAAGAACCGGGATGTAACTGCAGCGAACAATTGGGACACCTCCAACGCAGGCGCCAACGTGGGAGCCACATGCAGGTTTTCATCTTTCGCCCCTCCCACTTTTCCCATGGCCGGTCTCACTTATCTATGGACCACATCGGCCTGTTTTCCACCTTTAGGAATTACACTGTCGAACTACACCAGCAGCACGGTGGACATAAGTTGGACAGCGAGTGCAGGCGCTGTGAGTTATGATTGGGAAGTAGTACCAGGTGGAAATGCTCAAGGCGCTGGAGTGATTGCCAGCGGCAATACAGCAGCAACAACTGCAACCGCATCAGGAATTTCTGGTGTGCAAAGCATCACTGTATTTCTTCGAAGCAATTGTGGAGATACGCAAAGCATTTACACCGGAGTTTCCGGCTTCAATTGCAACAATGCCATTGCAATTTCATGCAACACCATTATTTCCACAGCCGTGGGAAGTGGCAGCGGGGTTTATGATTTTCCAGGAACATTTCCCAATAACAGCTGTGGAGCAGCCACACCAGGACGCGAAACCGCCTTTCTTTTCACAGCTACCACCACAGGACCACATTATATTGACCAGAATGCATCACCCGGAACGGTGCATTATCTCTATAAAGAATTTTCAGGCGATTGTTCAGGAACAGGATGGACTTGTATTGATAACTTGAATGGCAATGTGACTTCAACACCTGCCGTTACACTCATTGAAGGAACCACCTACTACATTATGGCCGATGCGGAAACTTCCACTGGAGGAACATTGACATTCCAGGTTTATTGCCCGGGACCTCCTCCTTGCGTAACCAATCCAAATACTCCGGCAAATGCTGCACAGATTTGTTCCACCACCTCTACCAATCTTAGCTGGACCGCGGCATTTACTGCAAACAATTACGATGTGTTCTTCTCGACCGACAACCCCCCTATCATACTGGTCTCGGACAACCAGGCCGCAACTACTTATACGGCCACAGGGCTTATTGCGGGCCTTACTTACTACTGGCAAGTTGTTCCACAAAATGCTTATGGCATTGCTGATGCTTGCAGTATCTGGTCGTTCACTATTATTGAAATCATTTTGGGTGACACCCAAACCAACCCCATCATTATTGCCACCATACCCACTAGCATCGCAGGTTCAAACACCGGATGCTTTACTAACAATTATGTGGGAACTGAATCGCAACCGTCTGCCGATGTGTATTACCAGATCACTACCAATCCGTGCACGGATCAAATCACAATAGGTACCTGCGTTAGCAGTTTCGATACTTACATTCATTTTCTGAGTGCCACTGGAACGCACCTGGATTCGGATGATGATGCTTGTCCGTTTTTTCCCAACAACAACGCAGGCTCAATCTTAACCTACAACGTGAACCCCAGTACTGTCTATATCATAGTGGTGGAAGGTTATTTAACCAACACTGGCAATTATACACTTTCCATCACGGAAACATCGCTCGGCACTGTGGGCTGTACGGATCCGCTGGCTTGCAATTACACTGCAGGTGCGGGTTGCGATAATGGTACTTGCCTATATGACGGATGCACCGATGCTACTGCCTGCAATTACAGCGAAAACAATGGTTGCGATGATGGCTCATGCGTGTATCCTGGATGCACCGATCCCTTGGCTACTAACTACGATGAGGATGCAGGTTGCGATGACGGTTCATGCGTGCTATACACCTGCGCGGGCGACTTCGACCTCAATGGTCTTGTGAACATCAATGACCTGTTGCCTTTTATGGCCAACTTCGGATGTGCTGCTGATTGCGGCTATTACGATCTGGATGCAAATGGCTCAGTAGGTGTAACTGATCTGCTTTCTCTTATGGCTTACTTCGCAACCTATTGTCCCTGATAAATTGAACTGCTAAAAATTTTTTTCTTAACACATAAACAAATACCAACAAACACAACAACAAAATGAAAACAGTTATAACACTATTTGCCGGAATGATCATCTGCACGTTGGTTTCAGCACAAGCCGTACTGCGCATTACCAAAGTGAATCCTGTAACTCATCAAGTAACTATTACCAATATGGGCAATGTTTCCCAGGTTGCTGCAACATGGAACCTGTGCGCTCAGCCCGAGTATGATCCGCTCAACTCAATGGTGAAAATTTCAGGTTCCACCACTATTGCACCGGGAGCATCGCTCGTTGTAATCTGGCCGTTCTGTAATGGCACTAATGGTGAAGTAGGATTGTATGCCAATGCAGCAGACTTCGGCAATCCCAGCAATATGCGGGACTATATGGAGTGGGGTAGTTCCCCTCACAATCGCGAGGATGAAGCCGTAGCGGGTGGTTATTGGACTGCCGGTCAGTTTGTACCCAATGATCCTGAGTTCAATTATATAGGCACAAGTACACAACACGGATCAGCATTTTGGACTCATGAAACCCCCGGCTGCACTTATAGTCTTGCGTGTAATTTCAATGCAGCGGCAACAGCGGAAGATGGCACCTGCGATTTTACCTCCTGCACCGGTTGCACCAGTCCCCAGGCATGCAACCTGGATGCAACAGCAACGCTTGATGATGGATCATGTGAATACTTAAGTTGCCGTGGCTGCACTTCTAATGAAGCATGCAACTTTGATGTGAGCGCTACCAAAGATGATGGCTCTTGTGAATTTGACAGCTGCGCGGGATGCACCTATTCCACCGCAATGAATTTTGATGCAACCGCCACACTGGACGATGGTTCATGCGTTTATGCAGTTGACGATTGCCCCACAGACTTTAACAGCGACAACACAACCAGCACACCCGACCTGCTCATTTTCCTTGGGGCTTTCGGCACCGCATGTCCATAATCTATCAATAAAAAACGAGAAGGTGTACAAACTACACTTTCTATATCTTGCGCGGGTTAACCAACAGTTACCCGCGCTTTTTTATGGAAAAGAAACGACTAGGTTTTTGGGAGATCTGGAACATGAGTTTCGGGTTTCTGGGCATTCAATTCGGGTTTGCACTGCAACTCGGAAATACCAGTCGCATCTTCCAGACACTTGATGCCGATGTTGAAAAACTTGCTATTTACACCATAGCTGCGCCTGTCACAGGTCTCATCGTTCAACCCATCATTGGTTATTTAAGTGATCGCACCTGGCATCCAAGATGGGGACGAAGACGGCCTTACTTTTTAATTGGTGCATTGCTCGCCACCGTTTCATTGGTGCTGATGCCAAATTCTCCCACGCTATACATGGCCATTGGCATGCTGTGGGTAATGGACACCGCATTCAATGTTTCCATGGAACCGTTCCGGGCTTTTGTGGGAGACAAGTTGCCCGCATCGCAGCGCACTGCTGGCTATGCCATGCAAAGTTTTTTCATCGGGATAGGAGCAGTGGTGGCCTATATGCTTCCGTACATTTTTTCCAACTGGCTCAACATTTCCAACACCGCACCCGAAGGTGAAATTCCTCCTTCAGTAAAATACTCATTCTACATAGGAGCAATTGCATTTCTGGCAGCAGTAAGTTGGACAGTATTCAAAACGAAAGAGTATCCACCCGTGAATATGGAAGACTTTAAAAAGGAGCGCGCAAGCACTGCCGGTGTTTTGAATTTCCTGAAAGAAACAGGTACCAGTATTTTCAAGATGCCCAGAACGATGATTCAGTTGGCGGCAGTTCAATTTTTCGCGTGGTTCGCCTTGTTCGCAATGTGGATTTACACCACACCCACGGTCGCACAAAATGTTTTTCATTCCACTGACCCACTTACCAAAGAATTTCAGGATGGTGGGGATTGGGTGGGATTGTGCTTTGCAGTTTATAGTGGAGTAGCAGCACTTGCAGCGTTCATGTTGCCGTGGCTTGCCAGTATGACCAGTCGCAGAAAAACCCACATGATGTGTTTGCTGGCAGGCGCGTTGGGCTTGTTCGCTTTACATTTTATCACCAACCAATATGCATTGTGGATTGCAATGGTTGGAATTGGTATAGCATGGTCAAGTATTCTGTCAATGCCTTATGCAATACTGATAGGGTCGTTGCCGGAAAAAAAGTTGGGATTTTATGTGGGTGTATTTAATTTTTTTATAGTGATTCCCCAGATTATTGCCGCAGGCATACTGGGCTTCCTGCTCAAAAAATTCTTCAACACCGATCCATCGTTCGCCATGATCATTGGCGCAGTTTCGTTTGTGATTTCCGCTTTGCTCTGTCTTTTCATCAAAGAAAAGAGCGAACGGTTGATGGAGACGGAGCCAGCCAATTCCAATTCAACATCCGTAAAGAAATTTTAAAAAAATACCAATTCAAAATCCTATTACAATGAAAAATATTTTTACAATTGTTTTTACACTACTTGCTTCTTGCGCATTGTATGCCAATGTGAACATCACCTTTCGTGTGGACATGACCAACCAAACATTGGGACCAAATGGTGTTCACCTTGCCGGAGGTTTTGGAATTGCCGGATATCCACAGTGGGATCCCTCGGGAATTACCATGACCGATGGCGATCTGGACAACATCTATGAAGTGTTGCTTTCACTTCCGGAAAGTTCGTATTTCGAATACAAGTTCATCAATGGAAATGCATGGGGAAGTGATGAAGGAGTACCTGGTGCATGCAACTGTAACGGCAACCGATGCGTGACATCCGGTACTGTTGATCAAACTCTGGCCGTTCGCTGTTTTGGCGAATGCTCTTTCTGTGCAGGCAACCCACAATTTTTTGATGTCACTTTTCAAGTGGATATGCAAAGCGCAACAGTGTCGCCAAACGGAGTGCACCTTGCCGGAAACTTTGGATTCAATCCCGCGCCCAATACATACCCGATGTGGAATCCTGCCGGCATCGTGATGACGGATGCAGATTTGAACCAGGTGTATGAGGTGACATTACAACTCGCGGAGGGATACTATTTCGAATACAAATTCATCAACGGAAATGCGTGGGGCGAAGAAGAAGATGTTCCCGGAACGTGTTCGTCATACGGCAACCGATACCTTACTGTACCTGTTTCTGATTTGGTGATGGATGGAGTATGCTTTGCTGAATGTGGCGATTGTATTGTTCCGGGCTGCACAACCTCTTTGGCAAATAATTACAATCCACTGGCAACTATTGATGATGGCTCGTGCCTTTTCAATGTGGACTTCGTAGTGGACATGCAGAATTTCAACGGTTCAGTTAGCGCAGTATTTGTGGTAGGATCGTGGAGCGGATTTTCGACCACCGCAAATCCAATGACTGATGTTGATCTCAACGGAGTGTGGACCGCAACACTTCCATTTAGTGCAGGCAACTATGAGTACAAATTTTATGTGACGGACGGAAGCACCTTCGAATTTTTTGTGGATGGTGAACCCTGCACCATGAATACCGGTGGAGGCAATAATCGCAGTTTTACGATGAATGCAAGTTCGTTTGCACTTCCCCTCTATTGCTGGGAGTCATGTTATTCATGTATGCTTATCAATGTTACTTTTTCCGTGAACATGGTGGGACAAACCGTGTCACCGGAAGGCGTGCATCTTGCAGGAAGTTTCAACGGATGGTTTCCCACTTTGATGGAAGACAACGGCAACAACATCTGGTCAATGACCATGAGCATGCAGTCGGGAAATAATTACGAATTCAAATTCGTGAATGGCGATTTTCTTGATGATGATTCGGAAATTATTGCAGGCGGATGCACCACAGGGGCATTAGGAAATCGCTACTTCACAGCTCCACTGGTGGACTTCACACATCCTACTTATTGCTATGCACAATGTGCAGAGTGTCCGCTGGATGTGAGCATCACTTTCCGGGTGGATATGTTCAATGAAACCGTATCACCACAAGGCGTTCATCTTACAGGAAGTTTTAACGGATGGAATCCTGCCATTGAAGCCATGAGCTTCATAGGTTATGGCATTTATGAAGTTACGCTTGTGCTCTCTCCTTACACTTATCACGAGTACAAATTCATTAACGGTGATGCGTTTGGAATGGATGAAAATCTTCCATCGGATTGCACTAACAATTTCAACCGTTCGATCAACACAGGATTTTCTGATTCACTTCTTCCTGTTGTTTGTTTTGCGGAATGTGGTGCGTGCGGTGGTTGCACCAATCCGTTTTACACCAACTATAATCCGTTTTCCGGTTTTGATAATGGCACCTGTGCCGACCTTATTGTATTCGGATGCACCTATCCCGATGCTACCAATCATAATCCTGCTGCCAATGCGGATGATGGTTCGTGCGTGTACGAACCCGTAATAGACAATTGCCCTGCAGATTTGGATGGTAACGGTGTGGTGAACGTGAGCGACCTGCTGGTCTTTATGGGATCCTTTGGAACATTCTGCCAGTAAGTTTTATGTTCAACTTTGTGCGATGATGAACAACATTGAATAAGGTTAAACACTCTTGAACAAGACTGATAATAGTTTTGTGCGCTGAACAAAACCATGAACACACAACTTCTTGTCACATCGCGCATTCCTTCTGTTTACGGAAATTTTACCGTTCAGGCCTGGAAAAGCAAGCATGAGCATTTTCCGCATGTGGTGCTATTGAACGTTGATCCGACAGAATCAAAAACCATAAACGTGCGCATCCATTCCGAGTGCATGACGGGCGATCTTTTTGGCTCTACCCGCTGCGATTGTGGTGAACAATTCGCCTCGGCCATGCGATACCTTGAAGAGCATGGAGGAATAATGATATATCTGCGGCAAGAGGGAAGAGGAATAGGGCTGGTGGATAAACTAAAAGCATACAACCTTCAGGATGAAGGCATGGACACCATTCATGCAAATCATGCACTGGGCTATCATACCGATGAAAGACATTACAGCGATGCGGTTGACATCTTAAAAGCACTTGACGTAAAATGTATTTGCCTGCTCACCAACAATCCTGACAAACTGGATGCAATGGCAAATTCCGGAATTACAGTCACTGACCGCATTCCTCTACTTGTTGATCCGCGGCCTGAGAACAGGCATTATCTTCAAATTAAAAAAGAGTTGATGGGACATTTGCTTTGATGATTGGTGAGAGTTGATGACGACACATTCATCCCCTTTTTGTGCGTCCCTTTTATTGAAACCTGAATTCATTATCAGGTATAAATTCACCATCACCCAATTATTCTTCCTTGCTCTTATTATTTTCAGGTAGCGTGATTTTCACGCGTTTGATCATGCGGGTATCGGCAGTTTCTATGGTAAAAGTGAATCCCTCGAAAAAAATCTGATCACCGGGCAACGGGATTTTACCGGCCTGCTCAAGTATAAACCCACCCAATGTGCTGCTATCGCCACGGGCCTCTTCCAGCAGTGTTGGATCAATTTCAAGCATCTTGTACAAATCAACCAGCGAAGTTTTTCCTTCCAGCAAGTAGTTGCGCTCATCTAATTTGGAGTAGCGCAATTCCTCTTCGTCAAATTCATCGCTTATATCGCCTACCACTTCTTCCAGAATGTCTTCCAGTGTTACCAGGCCGGAAGTACCACCGTATTCATCCACCACTATGGCAAGATGTACTTTTTGTTTCTGGAATTCCTGGAGCAGGTCATCAATTTTTTTGTTTTCAGGAACGAAGAACGAAGGCTTTATCAATTGCTTCCAATCAAATTCTTTTTCATCCAGATAAGGAATCAGGTCTTTGATGAAAAGAAATCCGGAAATCTCATCGAGTGAAGTACGGTAAACCGGTATTCTGGAATAACCCTTTTCAAGAATGAATTTTATGACATTGCTCACTGGCTCGTCCTCTTGTAGGGCCAGGATATCCATGCGCGAAGTCATGATTTGTCCAACTTCCTTGGCCCCGAAAGTCACTATGCCCTCAAGTATTTTATGTTCTTCATCGGATCGTTCTTCATCGGCAGTAAGCTCGAGAGCATGACCCAGGTCGCCCACCGAAATTGAACCACCAGATCTTGCACGAATACGATTTTCGAAAATGGTGGAAGTGCCACGGAGAAACCAGCTAAGGGGAGTAAATATCTTTTGAATAACCACCAGCGGCAAAGCCATAAACCTTGCAACCTGCATGTTGTGTCCTGTTGCATAGACTTTCGGAATTACTTCGCCAAACATTACGAGGAGGAATGTGACAAGCACCACACTGATGAGGAATTCTGCCCAATCGGCTATGGCATAATGTTGAAGAAATTCAAGTGTGATTCGTGTGGCCAGCAATACAATTGCAATGTTTATTGAATTGTTTGCAATGAGGATGGTTGCCAGCAAACGTTTGGGACCATTCTCCCTGTCGGGCTTCTGGAGCAGTTCTATAATGTGTGCACTTGTTCTGTCTTTAGATTGTGCAAGATCTTCCTTCTGCGCAGGGGAGAGAGAGAACATGGCCACTTCTGATGCTGAAATCAAGGCGCTGCAAACAAGAAGTGCAATCACCGCAACTCCTGGCAGCCACACAGCCATCCAGTTAATGGCAAGGATTAATGTGTCGAAAAGAAGTAAGGGTGTGTTGTCCAAAAAAGTCGAGATATTTTGCTTAAAAAAAGGAAGCCGGAAAAATTCTCCGGCTTCCTTTTTTTAGTTATTATTCAAAACGGAAGATCATCTCCTTCGGCCGGTGTGGGCACACTTTCGGGCGCTTCCGATGTGGCAGCAGATTCGAAAGCGGGATGATTCGAGCCGGGAACACCAGGGGCTTTTCCGGTAAGCACAAGTTCATCAACTACAACTTCCGTAATCCAGCGTGTCTCATTTTCTTTGGTTTGATAGCTTCTTGTTTTGATGCGGCCTTCGATATACACCTGGCTGCCCTTGTGCAGAAACTGTTGCGCAACTTTTGCAAGTCCCGGCCTTTTTACAACTACGTTGTGCCAGTCAGTAGGCAATTCAATGCGTTGGTTTTTCTCCTTGTCGAAGTAACTGTCGGTAGTAGCAATCGGAAATTGAGCGATCATACCACCGCCTTCAAAATTTTTGATTTCAGGATCCTTACCAAGGTTCCCTACAAGAATTACTTTGTTTACACTTGCCATGATGAAATAGATTTTAGATGGTTAATTATTTATGGACGAAAGGACAAACGTACTAGAATTTTCAGGCTTCACAATTTTCCTCTTTGAAATTTGTGAAGAGCGAAATCATCACCACTTCATTTTACTCAGCACATCGGTATCTGTAGTGTGCAAGTTGCGGTAGAGCATCATTAGAATGGCAAGACCAACGGCAACTTCCGCGGCTGCCACCACCATAATAAAAAAGACAAACACCTGCGCATCTGTTTGCCCGTGTACTTTTGAAAATGCCACAAGCAAAAGAGTAACAGCATTGAGCATAAGTTCGACACACATAAACATGAGTATGGCATTTCTGCGATAGAGAATCCCAAACACCCCCAGGCAAAAAAGTGCAACAGCAAGCCATAAGTAATGGTCAATGGTAATTCCGGAAAGCAGTTCCATGATAGAATTGATTAATTGCGCGTTGAAGAAATTTTTGAACCTTGCTCACCCTGCACTTTGGTGATAGCATCTTTTTTCGAGAGATACACGGCACCCACCATGGCGGCAAGAAACAAAATGCTGCTGATTTCAAATGGAAGTAGAAATTCTTTGTAAAGCACCTGTCCCAGATGTTGTGTAAGCCCCATTTCCGGATCATGGACGGCTACTGTTGATATTACCTCATCAGTTCTGCGTAAAACCGCAACCATTACAATCATTAGCAAACCGGCACTCACCACGCTAACTAATTTCATGCGGTTGGTTTTACTTTCCTCCTCAATCCTGTTGATGTTGAGCATCATGATAACGTAGAGAAAGAGAACCATGATGGCACCTGCATAAACTATGATGTGCACCGCTGCAAGAAATTGTGCGTTCAGTAAAAAATAATGCCCGGCAATGGAAAAGAAAGTAACGATTAGGTAAAGCACACTGTGCACCGGGTTCTTCGCAAGAATAAAGGCTACAGCGCTGAAGACTGCAACGAAAGCTAAAAACCAGAATAGGTATTGTACCATGCTTGGTTGAAAGTTGAAAGTTGAAGATTAAATGTTCAAAGTTTAAGTTGGATGTACAAATTATTAGTGCGAGGCAATACGATTCGTTTTTGCATCCTTGAAGGTGAGGTTGTGGTAATGTTTCTTGTCGTGCTTGAAGTCAAGAACTTCCTGTGTTTGTCTTTTGCTCACGTCAATTGGCGAATCAATCGCTTCCACCAATTTGTCTTTGCCATAAATTTCTTCACCGCGCACAAATGCCGAAGGCACGGTCCTGTCCGTTAAGAAAATGGCTTCCTTCGGACAAGCCTCTTCGCACAATCCGCAGAAGATGCAGCGCAGCATATTGATTTCGTAAATGCTTGCGTACTTCTCTTCGCGGTAAAGATGTTCTTCGCCTTTTTTCCTCTCAGCGTTTTCCATGGTGATGGCTTCCGCAGGGCAGGCAACCGCACAAAGACCGCAGGCAGTGCATCGTTCGGCACCGGCTTCATCGCGTTTCAACACATGCTGTCCGCGATACACCGGGGCAAACTCGCGCACTTGGTCGGGGTACCTCACCGTAGGCACACGCTTGAACATGTGCATGAAGGTGATGAACATTCCCTTGAGGATGGCGGGGAAATACAATCGCTCACTCAATGTGAGTTCGCGGACGGTTACTGTTTTACTTCGGTTGGTGAGTGACATTCGGGGTCAAAATTAGGCTTGTGATCCTTTCATTGGAGAGGAATGATTCATTTTGCGAGCTAATGAAGGTGAGTGCAGGATTTTAATCGCACTGCACCATCACTTTTTGATGAAACATAAAAGATTCAGCAGTAAATGAAATAAGAAGGAAACACGAATGGCCTGAAGTGGATAAAATCCATTCGTTCGCCCCGGAATGCATTTGTATCGCTTCATGGTTCTCCACAATTTCTCCCAGCATATTTCTGATAGTGATAGTGACAGATGGATAGAACACTTTCTAATCAACCAAAAGTAGGATTTTCAAATCAAACTTTTGGTTACATATTATGAATGCATATCAGCGCTTCCGTTCCCATGCCTTTCTCCTTAATTCACCCGCATCCAGATTTCTCCCTGTAAAAATTTTGCGCAAATTTTCAATGTTTGCCTCAGGGTCGCGCGGTATTGAACCTTCATACTTATCAAGTTTGGACTTCTCCTTTTTAGCGGTAGTGGTTTTCGTTTTCACTACTTCAAATCCTAAGTATTTTCCTATTGATTTGAGCAAAGCGAGTGTTTTAGATTCCTTGTAAACTATTACTGCTTCAGGCATTTTTCTTATTGTTTTAAGCAAATGTAAATTATCAATTCAATTTCCCCATCGCCCACATCACTATCCCGGTAATAAAAATATTGGCCAAAGCGAGTGGCAGCAAAACCTTCCATCCCAGGTTCATCAATTGGTCGTAACGGAATCTTGGCAACGTCCAACGCACCCACATAAAGATGAAAATGAAGATCAGGATTTTTCCAAAAAGGAAAACCGTTTGAAGAATGGCAAGCCAGTTTCCTTCCAAACCCAGTTCATGTTGGAAAGGAAAATTGTATCCACCGAAATAGAGTGTGGCCATCACCGCACTGCTGATGAACATGTTGATGTATTCCGCAAAAAGATAGAAGCCGAGTTTCATGGAAGAATACTCGGTGTGATAGCCTCCCACCAATTCGTTTTCTGCTTCCGGCAAATCGAATGGTGCACGATTGGTTTCGGCAAATGCGCAGATGAGGAAGATGAGAAAACCTAGCGGTTGGTAAATGACATTGGCCAGGCCTGCATCCTGTTGTTGTGTAATTTCCCGCAGGCTGAGGGTGCCGGTCATCATCACCAATGCAATGAGTGCAAGACCCATTGCGATTTCATACGAAATCATTTGTGAAGATGCGCGCAAGGCTCCAAGAAGCGAATACTTATTGTTCGATGCCCAGCCGCCAATCATTATTCCATACACCCCGATGGATACCACTCCGAGCAAATAAAGCAGCCCAATGTTGATGTCTGTGACTTGCAATGAATAAGCAGTGCCTCCTATGGTAATGTCGCTTCCCCAGGGAATGACTGCGCCTGTCATGCAGGCCGTAAGCATAAAAAAGCAAGGGCCGAAAATGAAAAGCCATTTGTTGGATTTGGCCGGAATCATTTCTTCCTTCATAAACATTTTTACTCCATCGGCCAGAGGTTGCAGAAGGCCGAACGGGCCGGCACGGCTAGGCCCCACCCTGTCCTGCAAGATGGCTGCAATTTTTCTTTCGCCCCAGGTCATGTAGGCGGCTATGCCAAGGGAAATGGCGAAGACTATGATGCAGAGAATGCTTTTGTAAAGGATTAAATCCATCCGATTGAGTTGCTTGTGTGGAAAAAACTGTGGGCGAATTTACCCGCATTGGGCAACTATGGATTTCCCGATTGAATGTACTAGCCGATCTGGAAGTAAACATGCAACGCGTGATGTTAGAGGTCGCTCCCAAAAATGCCCGGCTGGAGATTTCTATTATTGCGGTTAAGGGCTGATTTTGCCCTGAAAACCGCCCAGACTTTGCTTTTACTCTTTAGTTGTGACTATGAATGGGCCTTTGGCCGCTTAAACTGGCTAAACCCAAGAGACGCAGTAAAGACCTGGCCCCGATTTTAATCGGGGCCTCCCTCCGCCACATTTCTAACTTTACAAGTGAATATCAAAACCATTTTGAAAACATGAGAAGTTTACTTACAGCAATAGCAACAATTTATTTTGCAATTGGCAATGCCCAGAATCTTGTACCGAATGGGAGTTTTGAACCTATTGATACATGTATCACAAATCTTAATGACTATTCAAGCTTGGGTTGGCAGAGGTGGCGAGAATCTCCTAATTGTTTCAATGAATGCTCAACTTCTTCTAATTTGGTAGATTCTCTAAAGGACGTACCTACCAACGGATTTGGATACCAATATGCCGAATTGAACCAAGGATACATCGGCCTCGAAACTTATGGGCAGGCTGGAATTTCAGATGAATACAGGGCTTACGCAGGAACGCAACTATTGGAGGCAATGTATGTGGATACGCAATACTTTGTCAGTTTTGAAACATGTCTGGCTCTTGAGGGTTTTTACTGGCCAATGAACCATGCATCTGATAACATTGGAGTAGTGTTCACAATGACCGGATACGACTGGCTTGACTCACCGCAGGAAATTCCAAATGAGGCACATCTTTATGCAACCGAGATAATTGAAGACACGCTGAATTGGACACATATAGAAGGCATATTTACAGCAGATGAACCCTACACGCACATCGGTGTCGGCAATTTCTTCGACAGTGCCAATACAGAGTATATCCAGTATCAAAATGGTCTGGGTGCCTATTACTATGTGGACAATGTGGTGGTGATGAAACTTTCGAATTACAACCATGTATCGGGAGTAAGCACAAGGCCAGAACTTCAAACACTACAGCAAGGCTGTAAGTATTTCTTTTCGTTTCCCGATAAAAGAGGTGATGCAAGTCTATTCGACCTCAACGGAAAGTTGATTTGGACTATCCCCTATAGTCAGCAACTTACTGTTGATTTATCCGCACAACACTCCGGTGTATATCTGCTCAAGATAGCAACCGGAAAAAACAATCAATTCATTTACAAACTCATAAAATCATAACATTATGACACACAAAATAAAAAATCTACTTCTGATTTACTGCTTTGCAATTACATTTCTTCAAACCAATGCTCAATGGGAGATTTTTGGCAATACAATAAACAATACTGAATGGATGGGAGCCGACCCCAATAGTGAAATTCCCGTTCGCTTCCAGCACCACGCCAACATTGGTGCACTATCACGCTTTGAGTGGCACACGAATTTAGGTGGTACCGTTGCGGAAAGAATGCGGCTAACCCACAACGGCTTTTTGGGCCTCAACACCACCGCACCACTTGCCCGCTACCATCAAAACCTTGGAGACATGTTAGTTACCGGCTTACTGTCACACCCAACAACAGCCACAGTTCCTTTGCCTGCATTGACTGTTGGTGACAGGCTTATGTGGATTGAAAGCAGGGGAGCACTAAGAGCAGGTGGTGTTACAACGGCCAACCCTGACGCATGGGATGCTGCAAACATTGGCTTGCGTTCTGCTGTTTTGGGCCAGGATAGTGAGGCAATAGGTACCGCTTCTGTTGCTCTTGGTGGTGGTTGTCGCGCCTCAGGTGAGAATTCCATGGCCTTCGGTGGTAACTGTACAGCATCAAATGGTACAAGCATCGCAATTGGAAATGGTTGTACAGCGACTTTGGCTGGAGACGTTGCAATTGGTAATAATAACAACGTAAACGGGGGGAACTCTTACGCTTTAGGCCAGAATAACAGCATAACAGCGACCAGTGCATATTCTATTGGCTTCGCCAATTCAATTTCCAACACATTTTGCGGTGCACTCGGATATAGCATCAATTTATCCGCTCCCGGTTCTTATGGGTTGGGCTGTTTCCTCAATGGAACTGCCGCAAATTCGATTATCATTGGCAACGGTATAAATGCAGCAACTCCCATAGTAAACAACTCAACAAATTCACTTATGGTTGGTTTCAACAGTACCCATCCAACACTATATGTCTCTGGTGGCAATGGCACTCCAGGCACCTTTGGCAACGTGGGTATTGGTTTGGATGCTTCCACCGCTGCGCTTACACCAAGCGAGAGGCTGGATGTAAACGGTAACGCACGATTCCGAACTCTCCCTGTTACCACGCCAAATTGCGTGATATTGGGAGAAAATGTGAGCGGTGGAGGTGGGGCTATGGACAACAGGCTAACGAGGCTTAATCTTAATGGCAACACAAGCAGTTATTTTGCAGGTAACGGAACATGGCAAGCCATACCCACATCACTATGCGACTGGAACATTGTTAATGGCGGACTAGACCTAGCTATGGGTTACACAATTGGACTGCCTCCTGCTTGTGTTCCAGGCAACGTTGGTATTGGTGTTCAACCAGCCTCCAATGCAAGGCTTGACATTTATTATAACGCGGCTGCATTTAGCGATTCGAGACATGCCATCAATAGCAGTATGGTTGGTGGATCATTCTTCAACTTTGGTAACAGGGTTGCACTGCAAAGTTTTGGGCCACCATATGCGCTTGAGAATTACGGATTCCATTCTTATACAAAAGGAGCCAATAAAAATTACGCTGGGAATTTCAATGCGATAGCAACCAGCAATACCAACAGCAATTTTGGTATTTATTCCTTTGCCGATGGTGGTACTTGGAACAATGTGAATTATGCTTTATATGGTCGTGCTACAGGTGGAGGAACTACCTATGGTATCTATGCAATGGCCGCAGGTGGCTTGAGTAATTGGGCAGGCTATTTTAATGGTAGAGTCAAGATTACAGATTATCTCGATGTTGCGGGCACCATTTACACATCAGATGAAGCACTCAAAACAAACATTCAACCAATTGAAGGATCACTGGAAAAGTTGCTAACTCTTACAGCCATTAGTTATAGCTGGAATCAAAACAATATTCTGAGCGTTGAGCTGCCTGATGGAGCCAGTTTTGGATATACTGCACAACAAGTACAAGAGGTGTTTCCGGAAATCGTCAACGAAATGAGCAATACAATTGTTGATGATGAAGGCAATCCAACAGGTGAAACAACAACCCACCTTGGTATCAGGTATGTTGAACTAATACCACACCACACAGTTGCCATCCAGGAACTCAACGCAAAGGTTGTTGCACTTGAAGAACAATACGCCTCTTGCTGTTCCGATGTAAAATCTTTCAACTCACCATCTCCCGATCATGAGCTTAACCTCACCCTCCAAAACGGTGAAAAAGCTATACTCGGCCTTGCCACCCCGAACCCCAACGATGGCAACGTGAACATCAACATCTACTTGCCACAAAACATCACCGGAGTTGTGGAAGTGCTGTTTACCGATGCACTTGGCCAGCCGGTTCAAATTGCAGAAGTAACCGAAAGAGGAAACGTGCAGTTGAACATCAACACCGTTAATCTTTCAAGCGGCACGTATCAATACACACTTATTATAGATGGTATTGTGGAAGCCACAAGAAAGATGGTGAGGAAATAGAAAATCGTTTTTCAACCCCCGATAATGAAAAGAGCTATGCCTTGCAGCATGGCTCTTTTATTTTAATGTTTGATGACTCCAATCCCGCACTCCACCATCCCGGAAAAATGTTCACCCAAAACAGTTTCAAGTTCAACCACAACTAAAAAATGTTTATTTCAGAGCTAATAGCTTCCTCCCATGGCACCTGCTCAATATGTTCATTCACGCTTTTGCTTCTTATCCCCAGCTTTCATCAGCCTCCTCTTCCCATTGCCACCCCTACTTTCGTCCGCGAAAATTTTCAAACTATGCCCAAAGGAATTTACAATGTCCCACTGCCGGTAAACGATCCCATCCGCGGTTATGTACCGGGTTCAAAAGAGCGGGAGGAACTTCTTGCTACCTATCGCTCCATGTACAATCAACCTCCTGTGGATGTGCCCATGTACATTGGCAATGAAGAAGTGAGGACAAACGACAAACGACCACTTGCATCTCCACACGAACACAAAAAAATTCTTGGTCATTCCAATTTCGGAAACGCAACACATGTGCAACAAGCCATTGATGCTGCACTTGCTGCAAGAACTAAATGGGCAGCCATGCCATGGGAACAAAGAGCAGCCATTTTCCTGAAAGCTGCGGAACTTCTTGCTGGTCCATTTCGCTACCGGATGAATGCCGCAACAATGCTTGGTCAAAGCAAAAATTGCCACCAGGCAGAAATTGACAGCGCATGTGAGTTGATTGATTTTCTTCGCTTCAACGTTGCGTTCATGCAGCAGATATATGGCGACCAGCCCATCAATAGTCCTGGAATCTGGAATCGGTTGGAGTACCGCCCGCTTGAGGGATTTGTGTTTGCCATCACACCCTTCAACTTCACTGCAATTGCCGGAAACCTTCCTGCAAGTGCAGCCATGATGGGCAATGTGGTTTTGTGGAAACCTGCAGAAACGCAGATATACAGTGCCCATGTCATTATGGAACTTTTCCTCGCTGCGGGTTTGCCAGATGGCGTGATAAACATGATAACTGTTGATGGACAGGTGGCAGGCGATGTCATCTTCAAGCACCCTGCATTTGCAGGGTTGCATTTTACCGGAAGCACCATGGTTTTTAAATCTCTCTGGAAAGAAATAGGGAACAACATTGAACGCTACAAGACCTATCCGCGCATTGTAGGTGAAACAGGTGGGAAAGATTTTGTGGTGGTGCATGAAAGTGCTGATGCCGATGAAGTAGCCACTGCCATCTTGCGTGGAGCATTCGAGTTTCAGGGTCAGAAGTGTTCTGCGGCATCACGCGCTTATATTCCTTCCAATTTGTGGAAAGCAGTGAAGGAAAAAATTGTTGCAGATGTAAAATCCATGAAAGTAGGCAGCCCCGAAGATTTCTCAAACTTCGTCAACGCAGTGATTGACAAACGTGCTTTCGAAAAGATAAAGGGCTACATCGAATACATCAAAACACAAAAGGATGCAGAGATTATTGCTGGTGGAATTTGTGATGACAGCGTAGGATATTTCATTCACCCGACAGTCGTAGTCACTACAAATCCGAAATTCCGCACCATGTGCGAAGAAATTTTTGGACCCGTGATTACACTCTATATCTATGAGCCAAAAGATTGGGAAAAGACACTTCACCTCGTGAATGAAACCAGCGAGTATGCTCTGACCGGTGCAATCCTTTCGCGCAACCGGTATGCTATCGAACAGGCAACACGCATTCTCGAAGGCGCTTCTGGAAATCTTTACATCAACGACAAACCAACTGGCGCAGTAGTCGGGCAACAACCCTTCGGTGGAGCTCGTGCATCAGGCACCAACGACAAAGCAGGGAGTTACTTGAATTTGTTGCGTTGGGTTTCGCCACGAACAATCAAAGAGACATTTGTTCCGCCAACTGATTATCGTTATCCGTGGGTGGGATGATATTCTTCCTCAAAGTCATTATTAAACATTTAGCTATGAAATCAAATCTGTTTTTAGTCCTGCTGCTTACAGCGCTAACATCACTTAACACCACCGCACAGGACGATGTGCTGGACAACATTGCGCAGGACGCCTGTACCTGCATGGAAACTGCGGACAACCCCAGCGCATTGCCCGAAGAACTGGAAATGCAACTTGGCCTTTGTCTCATTGCAGCGGCACAACCTTATGAAAAGGAGTTGAAGAAAAAGCACGGCATAGACCTGAATAACATGGATGATGAAACAGCTGAAAAACTCGGTATATCGGTCGGTGTAAACATGGCTCTGAAATGTCCGAAACTATTTATGGCTATGGCCGGAGCGAATCAAGAAGAAATATTCAGTGAACCCGATGATGAGATATATGACATGGAGGGATTTTCGGTATTCGAAGGCAGGATCAATACTGTTTCAGTAACGGACATTGTCATCCTATCAGCCACCAATGAATCCGGTGCAGAAGAATTCTATTGGCTCACGCCCATTGATGGAATTGAAATTCCCCAAAACCTAAATGATTTGTCTGGGAAGCAGGTTTTAATTGAATATCGGCAAGAAGAAATTTTCGACCCAAAAATGCTTGACTACAAATTGGTGAATATGATTACGAGCATTTATATGGATTAATTTCTTTCATGACTGACTCCCAAAACTTGGTAAACAAACGCCAGCGCGAGACGGATGCTTTCGCAAGGTTGCTCAACATCATGGACGAGTTGAGGGCACAATGTCCATGGGACAAAAAGCAAACGCTCGAAAGTCTCCGCCACCTCACCATTGAGGAGGTGTATGAATTGGGTGATGCCATTCTTGATGGAAACCTCGATGAAGTGAAAAAGGAACTAGGCGACCTGATGCTTCATATAGTTTTCTATGCAAAAATTGCTTCGGAGAAAAATGCTTTTGATATTGCCGACTCGCTTCATTCCATTTGCGAAAAACTTATTTCACGCCATCCTCACATTTATGGTGATGTGGTGGTAAGAAATGAAGAAGAAGTAAAATCCAATTGGGAAAAACTGAAACTGAAAGAGGGAAAAAAGAGTGTGCTCGAAGGGGTTCCCAAATCACTTCCCGCAATGGTAAAAGCACAGCGGATTCAGGACAAGGCCCGTGGAGTGGGTTTCGACTGGGAGCACGAAGGTCAGGTGTGGGAAAAGGTTAACGAAGAATTGCTGGAATTCAAAACTGAAGCCGACAAGGGAAGTGATGCAGCAAGGATGGAAGACGAATTTGGTGATGTGCTTTTTTCACTCATCAATTATGCGCGGTTCAAAGGCATCAATCCGGATGATGCGCTTGAACGCACCAACAAAAAATTTATCAAACGATTTCAATATCTTGAAACAGAAAGCGTGAAGGATGGAAAAAAATTGGGAGAGATGACACTGGCGGAAATGGATGAGTATTGGGAGAGAGCGAAAAGTATTTAGCCATCTCATCAGAAAATAAATTTGGAGATTTCCTGGTTCACACCTGCATGACAATTTTACTGTTTCGCATCACACGTCCAGGCCTCGGCTGGTTCTTCAAACATTCCTTTTGTAATCGGCCACACTTCACCGAACAAATCACTTTTGCGGTATTTCTCCAGAAATGATTCATCCTTCCAATTGCTGACAGTGAAAAAAATGCGCGGGTCATGCTTGTCTTGCAGCAATTCAAGATGTGTGCATCCTTCGGCAGAAGCAATTCGTTCGCGATAGGCCACAAACATTTCGCGGAACGATTCAATGGCTTCCGGTTTAAAGGTCATCTTTACGATTCTTGTCATTGCTGCCATAGAATTCAACACGAATAATATCATTCAACCTGAGTCCGAAAAGAGATGCTGCACTTCCACCATGGCCGGTCACACCACCGTTGATTGCTATGATGAGGTAACCGTTCGTAGCAAACATAGCCAGGCGTTCGCCCTCAATCACCTCCGTGAAGTATTCAGAAATTTTGGTGATGGAATATCCTGCACGTTTGAACGAAATGCTGAACTGCCTTCCGCGCCTCATGTTGTCAAACAGTGTCCGCGTTATGTTGATAACCACGTTGCCATAGTGGTCAATTTGAATCACGGAACCTCGCAGCAAATCCTCATCTATGAGGGGAGTATTGGCCTGGGTTTTCTTCACGGACTTCACTCTTCTTCCAAGCAATTCAGGAGTGCCACCGTTGGCAAGATGTGCAGCGGTAGTTGCAAAAACCCCCTTCAGTGGAAATGTCCACGATTCGCCCTGTGGCAAAGTGATTTCAAAAATGTCTTCCGGTTCGGTATCGAACAACAAAGAAAAAATTCCGTTGTCGGCACCAATGAAATAATGACTCATGTGGTGCACTACTATATGCGGCTGGTCGGCTTTTAATTCAGGATTGATGCCCAGGATATGAACCGTGCCTATTGGAAAGTCCATGCAAACCGAACGCAACTGGTAGGCGGCTTCGTAAATGGAAAAAGGTGCAATGTGATGGGTGATGTCCACTACCTGCGTATTGGGCGCATGACTCAATATGGCAGCCTTCACTGCTGCCACGTAGTAATCGCGGTGGCCAAGGTCAGTGGTGAGGGTGATGATAGACATGGTTTTGCCTTACAGCGAGTTGTAGTGGATAAAGAAATCTTCAACTGGTTTACAACATGGTTCCGTTGTTATTTCACGTGCATTGCAATTTACTTTCGGCCAAAATTAGATTTTATAGAACCCATGAGTGCCCTTCATAAAAACGTTTGCCAACACATATTTCAACCAAATGGTGCAGGGTGCCAATTGTGAATGACGAATTTTGAACTAAAAAATCAACACGATTGAACGACAGAGAAATCCTGATTCCACGCATTGACCCGCTCGAATTTTTCGGCCCGGCCAATTCCAAATTCAATATCATCACAGCTCGCTTTCCCAAGTTGAAAATCTTGTCGCGCGGAGACTTGATTAAGGCGCATGGTGATGAAAAGGAGTTGAACGAATTTGAGAAAAAACTAAGTCTCATCTTTTTTCATCTTGAACATTACAATCACATAAACCTGCGCCAATTGGAACAGATTCTTGACGGGCAACAGGAAGAAGAACCAACGGCAACAACCGGAAAAGGAAACGGTGATGAAGTGCTGGTCTTTGGTCCGGGTGGAACTCGTGTAACCGCGCGCACTCCCAACCAGAAAAGAATGGTGGAAGCCATGGCCACCCATGACATGTTGTTTGCCGTTGGCCCGGCCGGAACAGGAAAAACCTATACGGCAGTTGCGCTTGCAGTGCGCGCGCTTAAAGAAAAACAAGTGAAGCGCATCATCCTTACCCGACCTGCGGTGGAGGCTGGCGAGAACCTGGGATTTCTTCCGGGCGACCTCAAAGAAAAACTCGACCCCTACCTGCAACCGCTTTACGATGCGCTCATGGATATGATTCCTTACGACAAACTTGCGGAGTACATGGAAAAGGATGTGATCGAGATTGCTCCCCTCGCATTTATGCGCGGCCGTACACTGGATAAAGCCTTCGTAATTCTTGATGAAGCACAAAATGCAACAGTGGGACAAATGAAAATGTTCCTCACCCGAATGGGACAAACCGCCAGGTTCATCATTACAGGTGATGTAACCCAGATAGACTTACCCAGAAAACAGATGTCCGGTTTGAAGAAGTCAACCGAAATTTTGAAAGGTGTGGAGGGTATTGCAATCATAGAACTGGATGCGCGGGACATTATTCGCCACAAGCTCGTCACAAGGATTATCAACGCCTTTGAAAAAGATGAAAGCAAGAATGAATGACCGATGTATTGGCTTGAACTCATTGCTGAGTCAGGAATCAAGAAGGACGATGAGTTGCGCAGGCTTTGGAAAGAAGGAGATGAGATTCTAGCCATCATTGTCAAAAGCATAAAGGGTTCAAGAAACAATCAATGGCGTGACACATCAATGGCGCGTCCGTAATTCGTAATTCCCAATTCGTAATTCAAGTGACTCTCAACCAAACCAATTTCAATTTCCCAAAGCAATCGAATGTGTATCACGGAAAAGTGCGCGATGTTTATTCCATTGGCAATGATTTGCTGGTGATGATTGCCACCGACCGTATCTCCGCTTTCGATGTGGTGCTGCCGCGAATAATTCCATTTAAGGGACAAGTACTCAACCAGCTTGCAGCACACTTTCTTGACCTCACGACAGACATTATTCCCAACTGGAAAATTGCTTCGCCTGATCCAAACGTTACTCTCGGACACAGGTGTGAGCCGTTGAAAATCGAAATGGTGATTCGCGGATACCTCACCGGACATGCATGGCGCACTTACCAAAGTGGATTGCGCATTTTGTGCGGTGTTGCCCTTCCCGATGGTTTGAAAGAACACGACCGTTTGCCCGAACCAATCATCACTCCATCCACCAAAGCCAGCGAGGGCCACGATGAAGACATCTCGCGGAAAGAAATAATCGCGCAAGGAATAGTGGATGAGAAAACCTATTCCCAAATGGAAGAGGCCACGCGAAAACTTTTTCAGCGTGGAACAGAACTCGCTGCTAAGCGCGGATTAATTCTCGTGGACACGAAATACGAATTCGGAATGCGCAATGGAAAGCTGATGCTCATGGATGAAATTCATACCCCCGACTCATCGCGCTATTTCTATGCTGACGGATATGAAGAACGGCAGAAGAAAGGAGAACAGCAAAAACAACTGAGCAAAGAGTTCGTGCGCGAGTGGCTTATTGCCGGTGGTTTTATGGGGAAGGCCGGACAACAAATTCCTGAAATGACGGATAAATTCGTGAACCTTGTTTCCGCACGTTACATAGAACTCTTTGAAAAAGTGACGGGCAAAAATTTTGAACCTGATGCCTCAGCGAATCCGCTTGAGCGTATTGAGCGGAATGTTTTGACTTATCTCAACAGCAATTACGAATGACGACTTACGAAGTGCGCTGTGCGCGTCACTTCTTCTTCGATTTAGGTAGAAGATTTTTCTCATACATCTCAATCCATTCCACAGCGCTTATCTTTTTCATTAAATCAGCAATGAGTTTATAGGGAATCTCTTCCATCTTCTTAAAACGCACGCAACTCTTGCCCATATCCAGTTTTTGTTTGCTGTGTTTAGGATATTCGCTCACAAACCATTTTAATAATTTCGGATCAGCATAAACCCCCATGTGGTAAAAATTAATGGATCCTTTTTGCGAGGCAATGCCGGCAAAAGGTAGTGGCTCTTCAGGCTTGCAATGGTAACCTGAGGGGTAAAGTTTATGCGGCACCACATAACCCAGACCACCGTAACTAATGGCGGGTTCAAATCCTTTGGGCAGGTTTTTTAAAATTACATCGTGCAGTTTATTAAAGGGTTCAAGCCTGTCCTCGGGCAGGTTTAATAAAATATCCTTAACGGTGTTGCTTTGTGCTTTCATCTGGTTATTGTTTAAATCAAATGTACTATTTTTTGAGGTGCCCTTATGATTCCGCTTACAACCCATTCATAGCTTCACCCTGTGAGTAAAGATGACATTCCACCCAAAACTGCAATGGGCCAACACCCACCCGCACCACCGGCCGGTGTGCAGGCGGGTAAAATGCCTGGCAAGGCGGGTAAGGAGTGTGAGAAGCAGAGGGAAGTTTTCAAAGGGATGGTGAAAGGAGGGGTAATCCGAAGTCGGGGGACAGAGACCTATATATATAGGTGTGGGGAAAAGTTTTTTACTATTGCACGGATGAAACAACAATTACGCTAACAGTCTGAATCGCCAAACATGAACCGTCTCTACTGAAACGCTCTCTATGAAAATCGAACGCCAGCTACAAAGCACACTCAATACCTTATTTACTGAACTGATTAAGGAGAGGGGGTTGCAAAACCGCATACATCCTTACACCACGCTAGAAGAGGGGCGGGCAGACATCACCTTGAAGAGCAAGAATGACAAGCCCATTTTTTTTCTCGAACTGAAAGACCCAACGGCCAGAGATGGCAGAACGGTATTCAATGGTGATGTGCTGCTGCGCGAAGTTGGCAGGGCGCAGCGGCTTGACATCAGGTATTTCGGTGTGTGCAATTTACTTGCTTGTGGTTTTTTCGACAGAGACAAGGTGGACGAAAGGGTGAGTGTTAACGATGGCTTCTTCACCCTTGCTGACATTGCCAGACTTAGTGCCAGCTACTCACCGGGCAAAGACATAGAAAAGAAGCTGCGCTCCATCGCTGAGTATTACCTCGACCGCGCTCTAGAAATTCTCGACCGCAAACCCATCAAGTTTATCAACCTTGATGAACTGTTCATCTTCAAGATTCAGAAACTGATTCAGGTGTATGCCCCGCCCATAAGCCAAAAAGTATGGGAGAAGTTTAAGAGCAACAAAGAGTTTGAAAAGAACATCACACGCTATACGCAAAGCCAACTTTGGAACGTTCCTACCAAGTTTGAAGAAACAGAAAACCTCACGCACATTGCTGTGTTGATGTTGATTTCAAAGTTGATTTTCTACAAAGCCTATGTGGACAATCAGACTTGGCACCGCCTGCACCCCATGCAGGTAAGCGACAAAGTGAAAACACCTGCTCAACTTGAAAAACTTATTTGGGAATACTTCGAGGAGTTCAAGGAAATAACAGGCGACTTCGAGTTACTGATAGGCGAAAGAGCCGATATCATTTTCCAGATTCCATTTGTAAGTGATGCCTCTATTGAATTGGTGACGGACATACTTGAAACAGGTGGTCACTACAATTTCAGCAACATTCCGTTTGACATCATTGGTCGCATTTTCGAAGAATTGATTCGCGAAGATGAGCGTCACAAGCTGGGCCAATACTTCACTCCACCACATATCATTGATTTGATAAATGCATTTGCCATCCACCGAAGTAACGACAAAGTGTTTGACCCCTCTTGTGGTTCGGGTACTTTTCTGGTACGTGCATAAGAACGCAAAAAACAACTTTGCAAAGAGGAGGATAAAGGAGCGCGGCATGAGGTCTTGCTCAATGAGATTTATGGCAACGACCTGAGTGGCTATCCTGCATATCTCTCAATGCTGAACCTTGCGATTCGCAATACAAAGCGGGCAAGCTATCCGCGCATATTCAATAAGGACTTCTTCGCCATAGCACTGAACACCAAGTTGGACATGCACGACTTTGAGGGCAAGAAAGACAGAAAACTATTGCCTCATTTCAATGCCATCATCGGCAATCCCCCCTACACAAGACAAGAAGATATTGGAACGATGCTAGGTACAGTTACCAAGTCTAAGATTCAAAACATGATTAAGCAAGAGTGTGGTTTTGAGCCTTCACAACGCACTTCTATCTACGCATACTTCTTTTACCACGCCAGCATATTTCTGAAGAACGAAGGCTACCTTGCGTACATCGTGCAAAACAGTTGGCTGGATACCGACTACGGCACAGACTTGCAGCAATACATGCTGCGCAACTATGAAATCGTTGCCATTATGGATAGCGAAGTTGAACGATTCTTCCCTACTGCTTCTGTCAATACCAGTATTGTCATTTTGCGCAAACAAAAAGATGAAGACCTGCGCAACAACAACACTGTTCGGTTTATCTATTTCACCGAATTTCTGGCAACCGCGCTGAAAGCCCACAAAGGTTCGGAAGGCTTACGCGACTATATACTAAAGACACGCAAGAATGAAACGAACGACAACTTTCGTGTCAATTGTGTGAAGCAAACCGAACTGGCAAGCCACAGCAAGTGGAGTCCATTCTTGAAAGCACCCAAGGTGTATTTCGATATACTTGAAAAGGGAAAGGGCAAGTGGAAACCGCTTAGTGTGCTGGCGGATGTGATTCGTGGATACATGACAGGGTGCAATGATTTTTTCATTGTCAAAGACATAACCACTAAAGCACTCGACCAGCAATTGCATGTTGCGGTCAATAACTTCGACAACCTACGCACCTTGAAGTCAGCAGAGAAGGATGGTTTGCGTTTGGTGCAAAATGGTTTTGGTGAATTGTGGTTGATAGAAGAACAATTCCTAAAACCCATGCTCACAAGTCCAAAGGATGTTGACACCTATGAATTCAAACCAGCCAAACTCACTTACAGCATCTTGCTTGTGCATGATGAGAAGAAGGATTTGAAGAAACATAGTCCTTATGTGTTCAAGTATATACAAAATGCGAAGAAGGAGCACATCAACCACAGTTCGTCATTGGCTGCGCGCAAACTTTGGTACAATGTGGGCCAGAAGAATTTGCCTGACATGAGTTTCAACTACATCATCAATGAATACGGCAGAACATTTTATTGTAAAGCATACACTAACAACAATTTTCATAATGTGTATGCAGAAAAAAATGCAAAGAGCATTTGGCTGTTTCTCAACTCTACCATTTCATTTCTGAATCAGCAACTCATCATGCGAAGCAATCTGGGGGATGGTGCAGGTAAGATTGAAACATATGAATTGGCCTCTTTCCCAATGATAGACCTCAACCTTCAAAAACTAAAAGTCAATCTTGGAGCAACAACAAACTTCAAAGAAGAGTTGGGTTCGCTTACCAGTTTGAAGACGGTGAACCCTGAAAGAGTAAAACTGGATTCAGCTATACTGGACGCCATTGGCTACACAAAAAAATCTGAACGTGATGAAGTGTTGCTGGCGCTCTACAAGGCCACTTACCAAATGATAGACGCGCGTTTGAAAAAAGCGCAAAGCCTGAAAGGAGTGAAATCTCAGCGTAACAAAGTTTCATTTGATGTTTATGTGGACCACCTGAAACAACTGTTGCAAGACGCAAAGGCACAAGCCAAAAACACCATCACCTTCGGTAAGCATGTTGAGAAACTCACCGAGGAAATAACCTCTGACAACAAACTGCAAAAGCGCATACTTGATACCTATTGGAAAGAGAAATTTGGGGAAGCGTACAATGAAAAGAAGATAGCGGGTAAACAGCAGGTGAAATTGTTTTGAGGAATGGAAAACCTTTGGACTACACTGATTGGTTCGGTAGGAATTATTGCCGGTTGGTTGCAACGTATTCAATTCTAAATGCTGAACAGATACTTACAGTTGATACAAGGACATGGGCGGCAGGAATGTACTTCTACGAATTGAACCTGCCCAATCTTACAGTGCAAAGGCAAACTTGAAATCCAGCATTAGAAATAAGAGAATCAAACACATGAGCGCAATTTTTTGTGCGCTCATGTGTTTTTTATCTGGCTCAAAGGCACAGACTTTTAGTAAGCGTTTTGAATTCGGGCCTAACTCCGTGCCTACTAATGTTTGGGAAACCGTTAACGGGTACATGAGTGTTGGTGTCATCATTGACACAACTGGCAAGGACGGGGGCTATCATTTCGATATGTTCATAGCAGGATTCGGTGCCGAAGGTGACACCAACTTTGTAAAATACTATGGACAACCAACAGACGAATTTTTTCCCGGGAATGATGCCAACTGGCAACTGAACGACACGTTGTTTTTGTTTGCAGCCACCCGGAAAACAAATTCATATTTGAAAAGCGCACTCGTCTGGATAAACCTTGAAGGCGACACCCTTGAGACCAAAGACTTTGACCCTCCCTGGCCGGTTTCCTCACCGGGTGACGTAAACAACTGGGCCATTCCAGAGTACATTTCACTCGATGCTCAAGGCAACATTTACATGGCCGTGCATACAGTAAACTACGGCTCATGGAACAACTTTTCCATTTACAAAATATCTCCCGCAGGCGAATTGTTTTAGATACACAACTACGCCACCGCTGCCGACCCCGATGTATGCGAATCATTAATCGCACAGGATGACGGGGTGATTGTGGGGGGTGGGCACACAAGTGACACTGGTGCCACACCTCACACTTTCAAACTAAAGCCAAATGGGGAAGCGGATTATTTGTGGGAATTTGGTGAAGAGAATTTTGAGTTTGACGCTGGCTATTCGAATGAAATGGTGTTTTCTGATGACGGTAAACTTGTGGTCGCAACAGACAACCTCAATACGGGCAACACAGGTATTAAACCACTGGTGTACAAGGTAGATACATTGGGCAATGTGCAATGGTCTGTTGTTCCCAGTTATGATTATTATCCGCAACAATGGAACAAAAACCTCGTAAAATCTGCCGATGGCGGCTACCTCTGCATAGGCCACCAATACACATCTTATGGCGAACACCCACCCGATGGCAACTGGTACGACTGGCATGCATGGCTCATCAAAATATCGGAAGATGGAGTAATAGAATGGGAGCGTTTTTACCGATACGTTACCGAAGATTTTGACAAACACGCAGTCTATGACCTAAAAGCCACCGCAGATGGTGGCTACATATTTTGTGGCGAAGCCACCGACCTCTGCTACACCGAAAACTGCCACGTAAGCCAACAGGGGTGGATTGTAAAAGTGGATGCGTGTGGATGTTTGGTGCCGGGCTGCGATCCAGATTGTTTTGTCGGAATAGAAAGTCATTCTGAGCCTGCAGATGGAAAAAGATTTATGGTGGGGCCCAATCCTGTTTCGCAAATGCTCAACATTTTTGTGGGAGAAGATTTTCCGGTGGGCAGCGAATTCAAGTTGATTGATTCAATCAGAAGAGTTGCAAAAAGTTTCACCGCAACAGAAACCAACATCACTTATATATGGGATGTGGAAGAGTTGGCCGCAGGCATGTACACCCTAAGTTTGTTCGATGGAAAAAAAGTGTTGCAGAGCGAAAAGATTATCAGGCAATGAAACCTGAATTTCAATCGTGGCAACCGCCCTCTCCAAACTCTATTGTCCGCTTTTCTTCTCCAAAAACCCTTGGCCGCCTCTCTTCTCCTTTAGGAGAATATGGCCGAAGGACAGATGAGGCCGGTAGGGGAGGGATGAGAATATAAGGAGAAGACGATTGGCAGGTTTTCGCGACTTAACCTGATAACCCTAAAAAAGAATTGCTCCAATTATGCTTGCAATCAACCCCCCTACCTCTTCACCACCTTCCAATTAAAAGTTTTTCCCTTCACTTCCACGCGCAGGGTGTAGATGCCGTGTGAAAGGCCGCTTATATCAAGCGCAGTTTTTCTGGTGGCAAAATTTTCTGCAAGCACTATTCTTCCTGTTGCATCCATCAGTTGAACTGAACAATTGGAATTGCCCGCATTGCGCAGTTGCACGTTCAGTACATCAAACGCAGGATTGGGGAACACATTCATTTCAATAAAATCAGGATTGATGACAGACACCTCCGGAGTAATACCAATAGTGAATACCCCGCTTCCTGTAAAATCAACGTTGGCTTCGAGGTAGTCCCCGTTTTCGGTCAGTGGAATAAAGTCCACACTTTCACCCGGAACAAATTCATCACTTTCAGAAATGATCAATCCCAAACTGGAAAGTCCGGTGAAACTTTCTTTTTCCACACGAACATAAATGTTTCCATTTGTTCCAGTTTCGGTGTAGCCCCATGTGCGTTCAGTGCGGGATGAAATAATGGGATACGACTCAGTAGTCATTGCGAGTGAAGCCCCATCATCACCCATCATCATATAATAAGGTTCCGGGACTTCCAAATCATCTGAAATGCGGATGATGCCAGAACCTTGTGCATCGTTGTGAAGATCATAACTTGTTTCCCGCCCTATTCCGAAAACTTCGTTGGATTGATCGGGATGATTGTATTTGGAAAGCGGCCCTATATCAGTTGTGTAACGACTCGCCATATAATTGGCAACAAGCGTGTGGTGAGAAGTGAGCAAGCGCTGGTTGTAGATAAAATGCTCTGCAATTTTCCCCTGCCCGAACCGGTCTTCGTAATCCCATCCCAGGTGAATGTCAATGGAAGTGGTGTTGTCGCGGTCGCCAATATCAGCACCCGGAAACGCTATCATCTGGTCATCGAATACAGTATGAAACACCTGGTGAAAATCATCCTGGTGGTAAATGAAACCATACATGCGCGGTGCGGCAGCATCTTCAATGTAGTAGATAGGCCCACCGAGATAATTTTCTTCGAGATCAAAAACTTCCGCTGAGTAGCGCGACTCTTCTTTCCACGGGTGCATCAGGTAGCCATTCGGTTCCCGCGCACTGGCAATCCAGCCGTGATCATTCCACGCAATGCTGTCCGCTTCCACCATAGCATAGCCGCTTATGCTGCGGCCGGGAACTACATCAAACATTTCGAGCCAGTCATCTTCACCATCGAAATAAAGAGTAGCCTCACCATTGATTCCGTTTTCTCCAGTCAGCAAAATGGGTTTGTTGTTGTTATCACTTTGAATACCGAAATACGGCCCACCAAGCTTGTCTCTCCATTCTTCAACTGAATCCCCATCATCTTCAGCCGGAATGTTGTTGTCGCCAAAAGTTTCGCTATCTGCCCTAAGCCAGAAAGTTAGTTGCGTGTCATCACCAACACCACCGGGTCCATAAATACCGAAAGGTTCAGGTGGTGCGGAGAAATAAAGTGTGAGCGTATCACTGGCAAGATTGGGAAGGTCGTCATTGTCTGTCGCAAGACTGTCAGCAAAATAAATTTTCACTTCGCCATAAGTGGTTGGTGTGAAGGATAAGATTTTGCCAAAAGTTCCTTCGTCATCAGTCATAGAAAAAAGTGTGGCATTGTCGGCCCAGATATCATCGGTACTCAGGTCATTCATCTCCACAAAATCGAGTGAGCGATGGAAAGTGAGGGTTACCGCGAAGTCACCAAAAATTTCGTTGGTCTCATCATCAGGTGTCAGGAGTGCAAGCGGAGGAAATGTGATGCTGCCGCTGCTGTACAAATCACTTTCCCAAAGACCTCTTCCATACGTTGCAGCTTTCAACCGCGATTCTGCATGTGTTGCCCCATAATAAATTTCAAGCTCAGTTACCCGTGAGTTGAGTGGGAATCCGGAATTGAACGGAACCCAGTCGGTCATCGTTGCATCCTTGTAATAAATACCCATGTCTGTCCCCACGTACAACGCTTCTTCGGCACCAGATGTATCGAGCACAATACTGTTCATCACAATGTCCGGTAGAGTGGGAGTGATGTCCACCCAGTCGCCACCCATGTCAGTGCTTTTGTATGCGTTGTTGTGAAAAGCGATGTACACGAGATTCGAATCGCTGGGATCTGTTTCGATGGATCGAACTGGAGAATAGGCAACGGGAAGTGCGCTGGAAATGTTAGTCCAGATCACAGAGTCCGCATTGCAATTGTTGGTTCGAAAAAGTTTCTGGTTGGGTTCGCTTGCATAAAGAATAGCGTGATTAGAAGAACAGATTTCCAACGCATTCAGGTTAGACAGATCATTGCCACCGAGATTGGAAGAAATCTTTTTCCACGCAATGCTGTCTGCTTCTTCATCCTTGATGTTGATTGAACGCCAAACATTTTTCAACCCGACAAACATGGTATTGGGATCAGTGGGATGAAGAATGAAGGGTGTACTCCACGCGCCACTTTCTGTAATGTCATTCACTTCAAAACCACAAAACTTCTGGTTGATGAAATCTGGGCTGGTGCGAAAGAGGTCTCCGTAATAAACCGAGCCATAGCGCCATGATTCATCAGTGATATCATAAGCGCATTCGAAACCATCGCCACCGCCTCTTTTCTGCCAATGTGCACCATTAAATTCCGCAGTACCGTTATCCTGGAAACCAGTTAAAGTGCGGTTGGGATTGTGGGGCGATTGTCCAAGTCGGTATATCTGCCCGTTCACAAAACCATTCGAGATGTCGAGCCACTCGGTGTTGTCAACGTAATGATAGAGTCCACCATCATTGGCAAGGTACAAATCGTTGTTGTGAGGAGAGACTATCATTTCATGCTGGTCAACGTGGAGGTAGTTCGAGTTGACATCAATCCACGTTGCTCCTCCGTCCACCGATTTTTTTACACGGATTCCACCTACATAAATCACATCGCTCAATTCGTGATCGGCTTCAATGCAGAGGTCGTACCATGCCTGGCCACCATCGCTTGAGCCATCAGCGGCCCATCCGAGGATGTTTGGGGCATCGCTCATTTCAACAAAATTTACACCTGCATCGGTGGAGCGATAAAGTGCGCGGAATTCATACGTATTTGCACGCAAAACATAAACGTAATCCGGATTTACGGGCGATACGGCAATTACCATTCGGGATCCGTTCTGAATACCTTCCTGCACCCAATCCCATGTTAGTCCAGCATCAATTGAACGGAAAAATTTTCCACCACCAGTGCAGTACACAATATCGGGATTGGTGGGATGCACATCCATGTCGCGATAGTCCACCGTGTTGCCGGAAGTTAACGTCCATGAATCGCCACCGTTAGTGGAGCGATGCACACCGTCACTGGTGCCAATTAAAATGACACCGCCAGGCAGAAGCCGTATAACACCTACTGATGCACTTTCAATTCCTGCATTTGCAAACTCCCAGGAGGCGCCTCCATCGGTGCTTTTCATTACTCCCATTCCGGGAGCATCGGCAGCATCGCGATCGCCAGTTCCTAAGTAAATCAGTTGCGGGTTTGCGGCATCAATAGCAATGGCGCTTACTCCGAGCGTAGGTAAATCATCTGTTGTTGTAGTCCATGAAAGACCAGCGTTAGCACTGGTCCAAAAACCTCCGGCAGGTGTTCCCAGATAAATAATGTTTGCATCAGTGGGATGAAATGCAACGGCAGAAGTTCTTCCCACACCTTCAATATGATCGCGGGTGGTAACAGCATCGATTATAGGACCCAACTGTTGCCAGTTGCCGGCAAGTGAACGGTTGGATTGATATTGTTTCAGCAGTTGCCATTGATGAATTATTTCTTGTCCCGATGGCATGTTGCCATTCTCATCTACCCGCATACTCATCAGGTATTGCCACCGCGCAAATGCTTTGTAGCCTTGACCAGGAGTGGCTGGCATCTTTGGCCACGAAGCATTGTGCAGGTTAACGATGTCGAAGTAATTCGCGTCACCGGCTTTCATCAAACCGGCCCAGTCTGGATCAGTGGATGATAAGTTGAGCACAGGTATTTGAAGGTTGACTTGCGCACAGAGGTTCACACTCAATGCAAGACACAATAAGTAAAGAATGCTTCTCATAATTATTTTTTTGATAGGAACGCGAAAGTAACGGAAAGCCCGGAAAAAAGCAGGCAGAGAAGTAAAGGGAAGGAAGTGTAATGATGTGAATCAAGCCATGATTACGAACCGAGAATTCTCTTCAATTCGTCCACAGCAGTTTCCAAAATCATTTTGGCATCTTTCACATCAGCGGGCTCGGCAAAATCAGTAATCACCAGTGCAAGGTCGTTGGTCATGTCATCAATCCTGATGCGCATTTCCATGTAGGTTGCTTCTGCAGGATCATCGAGCCATACATATTTTACCCACTGGTCTTTCTTTTTTGAATCCAGTCTTGCCGAACGTTCTTCGCCCTCCCAAAGGAATGTAAACACATCCCCTTTGATGTTCACCTTGTCGGCAAACCAGCCTTCCAAACCGCTGGGGGTAATCATACAATTGAAGAGAACACTATCGGAGGTTCTGATGTAAAATTCTGTCTCAAATTTTTCCTTTGCCATCTTTCTAGGATTTGTGCAAGAATAGATAGTTTTAAGTGGTTGGCGGTGTCATTTCTTTAATGTGATTTTCGAACTGCAACCTTTGGACTCGGATTTCATGGTGTTGTGATGCTTCTATATTTGCGCCCCTAAAAAAAATTGGCGAGGTAGCTCAGCTGGTTAGAGCATGCGATTCATAATCGCAAGGTCTCGAGTTCAAGTCTCGATCTCGCTACAAAAAATTAAAGCCTTCATTCATCGAAGGCTTTTTTGTTTTCTCTTCTTCAATCGTTCCATTGTTTTTTTCACTTGCGCTTGCCACGCTTCTGTGTGCTGTTCGAGCAGTGGTTCCAATTCCATCAAAAATTCATCAATCAACGCTGGATGATTCTTACATGTTTCTTCAATAAAACTTTTTGCATGATACTTCACGGCAACATCGCAATTGGAACTTCGAAGGAAATAGAAACACAGCTGAACGGTTTTGCCCAAACGCTCGTCATTCATTGTTGAATGAAGAAGAATTTTTACCACTTCACGCTGTATGCCAGTGGTCTGAATTTTTTCCAGCCTTGCAACTATGGAATCGAAATGATGAGATGCAAAACCCGGATTGTGTTCCGATGCTTTGGCGGCAATCCATGAGGCTTTCATCCCTAGTGAGCCTTCATTGTTGAGTGAAATACTGACTAACTCATCATAAAGTTTTTTATCTTTCGCTGCGATTGCAGCAACATGTTCAATCTCTTTTTTGCCAATTCCTTTCACCAGTATTTTGTCCAGATCAATCATGCCGCGCAAATATTTTAGCGATAGTAATCAATAAAAAAAGCGCCACGAAATATGCGTGGCGCTTTTTTGTTTAGTATAAGTATTGGTTATTGATTGGGTTGGTTATTTACGAGTTGATTGTGGGGAGTGAGATGTGAGTGTGGGAATTAACCTATTGTCCTTTGCTTTTTGCCTTTTGTGAAGCGTAGCGGAATCCCGATTTTTATCGGGACCCCTTTGTCTATTGCTTCGGTTTTGCTCCTTGTTTCGGCTGGGGTTTGTTTTTAGGGGATTGTGGGGTTTCTTCATCCTCGTCTTCATATTCGGTCGCTTTCATTTTCGAAGTATCTATTGTTTCGCCCTTTTCCAGTTTGTTCAGCAGTTCATCCAGTTGCTCGGAGCTTAATTGTTTGGCAATTATTTTATGGTCTTTGTCCATCAGGAAAACTTTGGGTGTGCTGCTCACATCAAACGTTTTGCGGAAGTTGAGACTTTGAACAGTGGTGACGCCTTTCCACATCAGTTTATTGGCTGAATCCTGCTGCATTATTTCGGGTGTATCACTCACATTAGTCCAGGTAAGACCTTTCTCTTTTACAAATTTTACCCACTTATCGTTTTCCAAATCTCCTTCCAGGGAGTACACTCCAAGTCCTTTGTCCTTCCATTTCAGATAAAGTTCGTGCAGTTTCGGAATTTCTTTTTTGCAATGGCCACAAGTAGCTTCCCATATTACCAGAAGGGTGTACTTGGTGTTCATGCCGTACATGCTCACCCAATGGGTTCCGGTGGTGTCGGGCAAAATTATATCGGGTGCAATTTCACCGCAAAGACAGAATCGTTTTTCATCAGAGGCCTCAATTATGTTCTTCAGTTTATCTTCTTTGAGCCAGGTGGCTTTTCCTGTTTTGTAATACTGATCCACCAGGTACACAAACCATTTGTCCATGCACATGATTTTGGATGTTTCAGCCAGATAAGTGCATTGATGTACGATGTACTTAAACCCGTCAGCATTGTTAACAGTGCGTTCAATCAGTTTTTTTGATTCAGCGCACATGGTGTCAGGAATTTGCGGCAGCGTTTGGGTGAGGTATTTATCCAGCATTTTATGGTAGCTCTGGTCGCGCACCAGTCTGGGATCGGTGAGGTCCACATTGTCCCAATAATGATTGCGATACCAGTAGTACTGCCAGCGCGGCTTTTCCTCTTCTTTCAAATCCGCAGGTGCATCAGGTACTATAATGTCCGCGCTCATATTGATGAGTTTTGAAACCAGCAGGTCTGGATTTTTTGCAATAAGATCTTTTTGATAGTCAACCACTTTTTTGTTTAAGGTGCTCAGTTTTTCAATCCATGGCTTCTTCAGTTCGTCTTTTGCTTTTTTGTCTTCTTCAAGATAAAGACTGTCGCCCAAAGGATGTATGTGAAGCGAATCAATGGCTTTGAACGCACTGTCAATAGGCTCGCGTTCCTTTCTCCGGTCATTGATAAAGCGGATATAGTCGAAGAAAATTTTGTTGTTTACCGATTCCTTAATCTTCAGTTTGTCAATCGCGTTGGAAGAATCCGCTTCAATAAAAATGTTTTCTTCTGCAACTATGAAATCGAAGAATTTAGGGCCGGGCATCACCAGGGCGTATTTGCCACATTCGTTAAACGGTTTGCCGGGGAAAGTGAAATTTCCTTTGGAGTCAACCCTTGATGTGTCGTTGTAATAAAGTTTGTTGCCGTAATAGTTCGCTATGTAAACCACCGTGTCCTTCAGTCCGGTGATGTGTCCCTTAATATAGGTAGGTGATGTTGGTTTGGGAGATTGTCCCATACTTGCCATACATAAGAATATGCAGGCCGCAATGGCCAAAAAAGAAGATTTGTTGATGTGCAGGTTCATACTAAAATCAATTGGGATTTGATGACGCCAAAGTTGATTTTTGGGTTGGTGGGTACAGAATGTTTTAACATTTCTTTCAGCGCAATTGAAATTGCGGGGCGCGTTTGGCAAGTTCCGTTCCATTTCATTCAGATTTGATGAATTGAACGAATCGAAATCCCATACTTCTGGAAAGGTGCTGGCTGAAGGTTGAATGTTGATCGCAGACGCTTGATGAAAAGTTGCTCGGTGAAGTGTTTAAAATTGAAAGTTGAAAAGTTGAGTTATGGATTGTTGTGCCGTTTCTATTTTCTCAAAACAGTGAAAATCTGGTCCGGCAGCCTATCAATTTGTCAGATGGGGATCAATGTCTTTGAGAGAAGGGGTCTAAACAATTTCATGATAAGGTTTACAAGCGCAAATTACCGACCCTGACCTTTGCCAATGCCTTTTTCATTTTTTTCTTTTTGCCCACCTTTGTAACCCAATTCATACTCGCTCGTCTTCGCACTGCCAATGCCCATGACAACAGCCGAATTCCAGTTAAACGTACTTCCGTTGAAAAACAAGTTGTACGCCTTTGCCTGTAGGTTGCTAACCAATGCAGAAGAAGCGCGTGACACGGTGCAGGAAGTAATGCTGAAGATGTGGGAAAGCGGAAAACCACTGGCGGATTACGAGAACATTGAGGCGTGGTGTATGACAATGGTGCGCAACCGATCGCTGGATAAAATTCGTGTGGGAAACATCCGGCAGCAGCACCTCAAGGTGATTCATCGGGGGAAGCGCTTTGAAAAACCTCATTCGGAAAAGATGGAACTTCAGGAAATGGTGCAGCACGTGATCCGCTTTATGAATACTCTACCTGTGGTGCAGCGCGAATTGGTAGAGTTGCGCGATTTCCAGGAAAAGAGCTACGAAGAATTGGTGGAGATAACAGGATTGGAAATGTCGCAGGTGAAAGTGTATTTGCACCGTGCACGAAAAACTATCCGCGAAAAAATTACTGAATTGAATGCTTATGGACTACAACACAACTGATATAAAACCATTGCTCGAAAAATTCTGGGCAGGCGAAACATCTTCGCACGAGGAAAATTGGCTCAAAAAGTTTTTCAATGAAAATCCATCACCGAAAGGAATGGAGGAAGACGCGATGTATTTCCTTGCACTTTCATCATCCTGTTCCATGAGGCTCGACTCATCGTTCGACCATGAACTTATGTCGCGCATCAGGAACAAGGAACAAAGAACTACTGCCTTCAGATGGACGCTGCGCATCGCAGCATCGGTAATTTTCATTGTGGGACTTGTTACAGTAAGCCAATGGGTTTTCAAAACTGATGAACCTCCAGTGCAGATTACCCAAACAACAAATACAACACAACCAGTGGACTTAGAAGTAATGAGGGCATTTGAACAAACCAAGTCAGCGCTACTTCTCATTTCATCTAAACTCAACAAAGGACAAGAACAAACCATGATGCTTTCGAAATTTGATGAGGCACAGGTTCGGATAAAACCAACATCTGAACAATAAAGTAAATGAAAACGAAGTCTCACGAATGCAAAAAAATAACCTCATGAGTAACAAAATATTCAGCCTCGCAATCCTGATGATGACCGCTGTGCTTGCCCATGCACAGAGCGATGGCATCACACAATTCTTTTCGAAATACGAAACCGATCCTTCGTTCACGTTAGTGTCGGTTTCGGGAAAGATGTTTACCCTTTTTACACACATAGAAGGGAAGACAGAAGAAGAGAAAGAAATGCTCAAAACCATTTCGAAGCTCAAGGGACTTCGATTTCTGGTGAATGAGGAAGCTACCAACTCGAAAGCAACTTACCAGGCCGCTGTGAAAACAAAAATGATGGGATTCGAGTTGATGATGAGCGTGCAGGATGCCGAAGAAAACCTCAGCTTCTTTATTAAAGAACAAACCGGTGTTGTGAAAGAACTTATAATGATTGGCGAATCCTCTGGTGAGTTTTTCATCATGTCCATAACTGGTGACATAGACCTGAACCAACTCTCCAAACTCGCCCGTGTGGTAAATATTGAAGGAATGGAAAAACTCGAAAACCTGAAGAAGTGAAGGCAGTCATCGGCTCCATTCTTGTTGCATTTGCATTTACTTTTTTGATGGCGGGCAGGCCTCTTGAATCAAGCCCTGCTATGGAATTGCTCCATCAAACCTATGATGATCAGAAATTTTCTGTTTACCGCAAAAGCGTTCTGAAGACAGCGGTGGCCGTGGCAGAATCGGATGAATTCCGTCCCCTGTTTAAACACACCAATCGCCTCGAACAATTTAAAACTAAAGCGAATGAAAAGCTTTCAACTGAACTTGAAGCCGCACTTACAAATGGTGGCTACGAAAAACTAATTGGCACACAAGGCAAGGGAAGCTCAATAAATGTTTTTGCTAAATCGGCTTCAGGTGATTCCAAATTACGGAATCTTGTAGCCATCATTTCCGATTCGCTTCAACTACAGGTTTTTGAATTGAACGGCACTATTGAAATGAAGGATATCAATGGCTTACGCGACTTGGAAAATCTTCAAACACTGCTACAAAACCGTGACATTTTTAAGTGAGGCTCTATGAGTGTTCTTCTGGAAACACAACAACTCACAAAAAACTTCGGGCGCATTCGTGCGGTGCATGAACTCAACCTGCACATTGCAGAAGGAATGGTATTCGGCATGTTGGGACCAAACGGCAGTGGCAAAACAACCACGCTGGGAATGTTGCTTGGTGTCACTAATCCAACCTCCGGAAGTTTCAGTTGGTTTGGTGAAAAAACAAATCATGAAGCAAGGAAAAAAGTGGGGGCCATTCTGGAACGTCCCATTTTCTATCCGTACATGTCAGCCCGGAAAAACCTGGAAGTGGTGTGTCTCATAAAAGAAATTTCTAAATCACGCATTGATGAGGTTTTGAAAACTGTGGGATTGCTCGAAAGGAAAAACGATGCGTTCAAAACCTATTCCCTGGGGATGAAACAGCGGCTTGCCATTGCATCCGCATTGTTATGTGACCCTCGCATCATGATTCTTGACGAACCCACCAACGGCCTGGACCCGCAAGGCATTGCTGACATCCGCGAGTTGATTCGCCACATTGCATCGGATGGAAAAACAATCGTTCTTGCAAGTCACCTTTTGGATGAAGTACAAAAAGTGTGTACTGATTTCTGTGTGCTCGGAAAAGGAAAATTGCTCTACACCGGAAACGTAAAGCGCGATCTTGAAAGCGACCATTCGTTCGAACTAGAGGGAGAGAGTTCTGATGCAATCGAAAATGCATTGAAAGATTTTCCCTTCATCGTTTCAAAAGAAAAAGCGGGGGAGAAATGGGTGGTGAAAACTGAAGAGCGAATCAATGCTGCTGAGTTGAACAAAGCCTTCTTTGAAAAGGGAATTGTGCTCAGTCACCTTTCATCAGGACACAAATCACTTGAAGAAAAATTCCTTCGGATATTGAATGAAAACAATGCGCAGGCTACTTAGTATAGAATTCACCAAGTTGTGGAGTGCGCGTTATTTCCGTGTGCTGCTCATCCTTTGGATAGTAGCATTCCTGAGTATTCCTATTGGATTCAAGATTGTATTGTATTGGCTGGAAACACAATCAGGTCAAAGCCTCGATGCGTTGGGCTTAAAGTTCACACAACTTCCCGTTTTTGATTTCTCGGAGATATGGCACAACCTCGCCTATGTGTACAAGATGCTGAGCATCTTTATGGCGTTTGTGGTGGTGGTGAGCGTGACCAATGAAATTGATTATCGCACACTCCGGCAAAATGTGATTGACGGATTGAGCCGGAAAGAATGGCTCCTCAGCAAATGGTACTTAGTCCTTGCACTTGCAACTGCTGCAACCCTGCTTGTTCTCGTGCTTGGCCTTGTGGCGGGATTAACCTCGTCAACCGAAGTTTCTTTAGAAGCAATTTTCTCAAACATTGGTTTCCTCGGAGCCTACTGGATTCATGTGGTGTTGTTCCTTATGTTGTCACTACTCTTTGCATTGTTGCTGCGCAGGTCCGGGCTAACCATTGCCCTTCTCATTTTCTGGATGTACATTTTTGAACCCATCACCATTGGAATTCTCCGGTACCATGAATTGGATTTTGTCTCCAACATTTTCCCGGTAGAAGCAACTCACCGCTTAATTCCCTGGGTGATACCGCACTTGGCCATGTTTCCCGGTCTTGACCACATTCCTACAGATGCGCTCATCATTGCATTTGTTTACCTGGTTCTCGTAATGGGGCTTTCATGGCGTATTGTGCAGAAGCGCGATTTATAAATTTCAACTTCGATTCGATAGGTATTGAGTCTGGTGGTCTCGTAGCAAACAATTCATTCTTGTGTAAACTCGCACAATAATTTTACACCCATGAAGTTGTACTCCTTCATCATCAAACCAAAACACCAGTGAAGTTCCACCGTCTCGTATTCTTTTTTCTTCTTGTAATTTCTTTTAATGCATTCGCACAGATAGGAGGCACACATGCTTTTCCTATTCTCAACTTTTCAGGTTCCGCCCGCGTGGCTTCAATGGGCGGTAATTACCTCGCTATGAAAGATGGTGACCTCAACCTCTGCATTGCCAATCCATCGCTGCTTGATACCCTTGTGCATGGAAAAATTGCATTGAGCTATGTGGACTATTTCTCCGGGGGAAATTTTGGTTTCGCATCGTATGCCCATACGCTCAACAGGAAACTTGTACTGGCTGGCACTGTGCAATACATGTCGTTCGGCAATTCCGAAACAACGGATGCCACAGGACAATCCACGGGACAATGGACCGCGGGCGATTATGTTTTTAACGCAGGTGGAGGATACCAACTCGATTCACTTTTCAGCCTGGGCGCTAATGTGAAGTTTATCTATTCCAACCTGGCTGGCCAACTGGCCTACGGTGCAGCGCTGGACATGGCTGCCACTTATCATAAACCAATTCACAACTTCACAGCGTCGTTGGTGCTTCGCAATGCAGGTTTGCAACTTGATTCTTACGCGAACAATGATGCAGATAGACTTCCGTTTGAAATTCAGCTCGGTATCACCAAAAGGCTGAAACATGCACCGTTTCGTTTTAATGTGGTGGCAGAAAATTTACAGAAACGCGACCTCACTTACAACGACCCGAACAACACAACCTTTACCGATCCCATCACCGGTGAAGTGGTGGACCAGCAAGGCTGGCCATTAGGCGATAAACTAATGCGTCATGCTGTGTTAGGTGTAGAATTTATTATCTCGGAAAACATCCAATTCCGGCTTGGTTACAATTACCGGAGAAGGCAGGAGTTGAAAATTTCGGATCGTCCGGGCATGGCAGGTTTTTCTTATGGCGTGGGATTTAAAGTCAAGCGTTTTCATCTCAGTTACGGACGTGCCATCTACCATCTTGCCGGACCATCCAATCATTTTTCGGTGGCCACGGATTTGGTCAATTAGTACAAGTACTGATACTGAGTCGGGGATCAGGAGTATTCAACAGGCAACGAACAAGAAGCTAAGGCAATGTGATGTGCTCCCTCAGCGCCTAAACCCTATGGGTTCACATGATCAATACCTGTTGCTCCATATTTTTGACGCTATGAACGTCTAGACGAACATCTCCCGGGTGTTAGCGGTCAGCCTAAAAAAACAGACCCATGATTATCACGAATTACGACATTGAAAATGAAATAGGACCCATCTTGCGTCCGGGCGAAAAACTCATTTGGACAGGCCGACCTCAAACCGGTATCCTGTTTAAACGCACAGACTTTTTCATAATCCCGTTTAGTTTGCTTTGGTGTGGTTTCACAGTATTTTGGGAATTTACTTCAATAAAAATGGGAGCACCGATATTCTTTTCCCTGTTTGGGATACCTTTTATTTTGATTGGACTTTATTTACTCATCGGGCGTTTCTTCCTTGATGCAAGAAAAAGAGCAAAAACGGTATATGGGATAACAAAGGACAGAATCAATATGAAATCAGGTATTTTCCGGGAGGAAATTGAATCCCTGAACTTTAAGTCCGTATCGGAAATATCATACACTCAAAAACCTGACAAAAGTGGAACAATAACATTTGGCCCAAATGACAGCGGAAACTCAAAGATGCCAGGCAGAGACCTGCCTGGTGGAAAGCAATATGCAAGCTTAGAATTGATTGAAGACGTGAAAATTGTTTATGATAAAATCGTTGATTTACAAAGACAAGCATAACGACTGATAAGAAAATCTATAGGGCACCAGTTTTTCAACCTGTACCCAAAACGTAACCGTGTCCGCGAGACCCCGCGACAATCATCCTCTGCTTCCGGCTTCGGTCTCCCACTTTTTCATATTGAATAATTTTTGTAAGATTTGATTAGGTCTTATCCGCCAACGAGAAAGGCGTTCACATGATTTGAAAAAAAATCATGAACTAAAAAAGTGCCCGCTTAGCAAAAGCAAGTTGTTGGAAGCAATTGTGCCCTATTCGCACACTCCACCAAAGTCCGCCATAAAAAGCAACAAATCCGAGATGTTCACCACGCCATCATTATTCAGGTCGGAAGCACAATTTTGTTCTTCGGGAAAAATGCAGGAGAGGTTGTCAAAGGTTGCTGTAGCATTATAGTTGAGCGCTTGCGGATACATGCAGCCGGGAACGATGCACGAACCATCGTCAATTGTCGCCAGTGGATTGTAATTAGTGGCATTTGCATTTGTACAACCTGAAATTTCCAGGACAAAACCTTCGCACAATGCCTCGTTCAATTTGCTGGCTAAAGGTGTTGCAGCAATCACTCCGCTGCCAGGCGATGTTTCTAAATAGTCGCCAGTCAATTCCCACATGATAGCTCCACGCAGGTTGTTGTTGAGAATGAATTGCGCTTTTAGCGCAACCGAGGTGGTGTCATCATAACTCACAAATGTGTTTAGCGAACCATTGCCGGTGAGAAAGGGAACTTGCGACTGCGCATCCCACTGCGTGCTAAAAAGATTTTGTTGCAGAAGAATGTTGTAGTAAAGCGGGGTGCCTTCATCAGCACTGAAAGTGATGTTATCAGCCGAATTATTTAGCACGGATGCAAACAACGCTGGCGTTCCCAAGGTCTTAAAACTTCTGCCATAAAATGGAATGCCCATCACAAGTTTTTCTTCACTAACTCCAAATGTGTTGATGAGTGTGTTGATGGCAGAAGCACAATTGAAAGATGTATTACCCTGTGCCGTTGCATACAATGGCGAGTTGTGATTGCACGTTGCATCCCACGGCCCAAAAAAATCGTAGCTCATGATGTTCATGAAATCAAGAATGTTTTCAATCGCATTCCAGTCAATGTTGTTCATGTTGGAAATGCCGGCAGGCAACGCTGCGGTGAGCAGATATTCATTTCCTGTTGTTGCACTGAGGGCATCCAACGAATCGCGAACCTGCTGAAGCAACAGAGTGTAGTTGGCTTCATCCGCAACCGTTCCGCCATTGGGTGAATAGCCGGGATATTCCCAGTCAATATCAATTCCATCAAAATTGTATTGCTCGATAAGGTTGGTGCAATTATCAGCAAACGTGGCCCGCGTTGCAGCGCTGGCAGCGATTGCTGGAAAATGGTAACTTAACGTCCAGCCGCCCAGCGAAGCAAGAAGTTTCACTCCATTCTCATGACACAAGTACGGAAGTGATTGTGTTTCATCCGGCATATTCAATTGCCAGTTCATGGGACCGAGAAGTAGATTTTCATCGGCCCAGCTGTCGGTGCTTATCAATGCGCCATTGGGTTGTGGGGAAAAAAAAGCATAATTGATGACGGTGTATTTTGAGTAATCAATTGTGGTTGGCTTCACCAATTGTGCACGGTCGTACCACTGCCAGTTGGGGTAGTAAGCAACAATTTCCTTGCAAGGGGATTGGCCGATCGCGGTCATTGCATTTAGTAAAAGTGCGAGGGCTATACTTCGTATCATTTGAAAGTGTTTGAGTCAGATGCAAACCTATTGATCAACTTCAGCATGAACATAGAAAAATTAAGACAATGGGACAGGGATGCGCGATATGCGTTGAGCGACTGTTCCCGGTTTCTTAATCTTTCACTGACACTTGCAGGATTCGGATAATGAACTAAACAACTGGACAATCAAGGAAATTCAACTTGATGATGACCCCACTGATATACAGTCCGGGCTTGAGAGTGACTTTGATATATAAACGTTATAACTCAAGACTTGAATACTTTCCATAAGGAGGCGATACTGAAGTACAAGGAGCAAGACTATGTTGATCAAAGTCGAACATTTAGCCCGGCATTGAGTTTTTTTTCTTCTCCACACAATAAGCACCTTTCCCGCCTGTTATCATTTTCGTAAAACCAACATAAAAACCAAATGAACCCTGCTAGTGTTCTGCGTTCCGCCACGTCATGCGTGGCTTTCTTGTTTTCGGGAAATCCATCCGTGCAAAACAACCCCTCCAGCATCGAAGAAACTTCTTCCGATGAAGACCAGCCTCCTTCTGCGAAAGCTGTGTCTATTACCGCCTCAGTAAAAAATTCCCATCATGCAATTGGCAATTTGCAATCTTCAGCTTTAGTGTTATTGATTGCACTCGTATTTCTCTTCGGCATGGGCTGCAGGAAGAAAACTGCTATCCCTTTCGATCCGCAATTCGCGCAATACATCTCGGCTTTCACCAGCGGCACCATCTCCGCATCCAGTCCCATTCGCATAAGGCTCACCGATGCCTTTGCCGGAGAAGTGGCGGTGGGCGAAGTGGTGCAGGATAAACTTCTGGAGTTCTCCCCTACCATTGAAGGTGAGTTGCGCTGGGTGGATAACCAGACCCTTGAGTATACTCCGAAAGGCTGGATGAAACGTGGCGAGATGTACGAGGCCACACTTCACCTCAGCAAAATTGTAAAGCAGTTGCCCGATGACATGAAGCGCTTCCGTTTCTCATTCCAACCTATGAAACAACACATGGAAATGAAGGTCACCGGTATTTCATCGTATAAAAACGATGATTTGCGCTGGATGAAACTCACGGGCACCTTGAACACCATGGATGCGTGCGACAACAACGCGCTCTCGCAAACCATTACATCTTCCCAATTCAACAACGGTCTCGCTGTGACGTGGACACATGATGCCGACCCGCACATTCACACTTTTACAATAGACAGCATCTCGCGCACTGAGCAGGCCGGAAAGATTCTGTTGAAGTGGGATGGTAAATCAGTTGAAGCGGAACAGGCAGGACAACTGGAGCAGGAAATTCCTGCGTTGGGTGATTTCAAAGTTTTCTTCTTCAACGTTGTTCAGCAACCGGAACAATACATCCAATTGCAATTCAGTGATCCGCTCGATGCCGGGCAAGACCTCGATGGACTAGTGGACATGCCGAACATGACAGGCGAACGATTCTCCATTGAAGGAAACGAATTGCGAGTGTATCCGAGTTACCGCCTCAGCGGTTCGCATGTGGTGAACATCCATCCGGGAGTGAAGAACATCATGGGATATAAAAGCAAAGGCGAGCAGGTGTTCACACTAGTATTCGAAGAGATAAAACCGGCAGTGAAAATTCCTGATCCCGAACGTGTCATCCTTCCGTCCACTGATGGTCTTGCATTTCCGTTTGAAGCGGTGAATCTCTCCGCGGTTGACGTTCGTGTGATTCGTGTGTATGAAGACAACGTTCCGCAATTTCTTCAGGTGAATGATTTGAACGGAGACAATGAGATGAGGCGCGTGGGCAGAGCAGTAAAAAAAACCACAGTGCAACTCAACAGTGAGAACGGCAAAGACCTTTCAACCTGGAATACATTTTATCTCGACCTCAACAAAATCATCAAGGCTGAACCCGGTGCTATCTATCGTGTTGAAGTGGGTTTCAAAAAGGCGTATTCGCTATACCACTGCGAAGGTCATGAGGACCCCAAACCCGATGACAACATGAAGGATATGGAGGAAGCCGATGCTGATGAAAACGATGAAGATGAATTCTCCTATTGGGATTATTCCGAAGACTATTACGGGGACTATTACGAAGGCGACTATGATTGGGATTATGAATACGACCAGCGCGACAATCCTTGTGACGATGCTTACTACAAATCGCGCAGGCCGGAAGCGAAAAACATTTTTGCATCAGACCTCGGCATTATTGCGAAGAAGGGGACGGACAACTCGATGTTCTTCGCGGTGACTGATATGAAGTCCACCAAGCCGCTTGCAGGAGTGGACATCGAGTTGCTGAACTACCAGCAGCAATCGCTTGCCAAAATGAAGACCGATGAAAAAGGACAAGCGAAAGTGGATAAACTCGAAGGCAATCCATTTCTTCTCGTAGCGAAAAAAGATAAACAACGCGGTTACCTGAAACTCGATGGCGACCACACACTTTCACTTTCAACGTTCGATACTAAAGGAGAGCAAACACAAAAGGGGCTGAAAGGATTCATCTACGGTGAACGTGGTGTGTGGCGTCCGGGAGATACGCTTTTCCTTTCATTCATTCTTGAGGACGAAAGAAAAACTCTTCCTGCCATTCATCCTGTCAACTTCGAGTTGGTAAATCCGCGGGGGCAGGTGGTGACGAAAATGGTGAAGAGCAAAGGCGAAAACGGCTTCTACAATTTCACCTGCAAGACTGATGACGATGCGGAGACAGGAAACTACACAGCGAATGTTCGCGTGGGTGGTGCAACGTTTTCCAAATCATTGAAAGTTGAAACCATCAAACCGAATCGCCTGAAACTCGCGCTTGATTTCGGCAAGGAAAAAATAACCGCGCTCGATGAAAATATAAAAGGAGAACTGAGCGCGAAGTGGCTGCATGGTGCAGTCGCAAAAAATCTGAAGGCGATGGTCAGTGCAACATTCACAGAAACCACTACCAAATTCGACAAGTACAACGATTATGTTTTTGATGACCCCATTCGCGATTTCGATGCGGAGGAGCAAGTCATTTTTGATTCATACATGAATGCAGAAGGCAAAGCTTTGGTATCAATGGATTTCGACTTGAAAGACCGTGCACCGGGAATGGTGAATGCAAATTTTTCCGTGAAAGTATTTGAGGAAGGTGGTGATTTTTCTGTTGACCGTTTCTCGATTCCTTATGCGCCTTATGAAAACTTCGTAGGACTGAAGATGCCGAAGGGCGACAAAGAGCGCAGCATGTTGCTCACAGATACCGACCACAAAATTGATGTCGTGACGCTTGATGCACAAGGCAAGCCTGTGAAGATTGACAGCCTTTCATGGTCGCTATACAAAGTGCAGTGGCGCTGGTGGTGGGAGTCCGGTGGTGATGACCTGGCCAGCTATGTAGGTCGCGAAAGCACTGTGCCGATTTCATCTGGAAAGTGCAGCACCACAAGTGATGGCAAAGGTTCATTCAAGATAAATATCAAGTACCCCGATTGGGGACGTTACCTCGTGCGTATTGCCGACCCTGAAGGCGGACACGCAGCAGGGAAAGCCATTTACATTGACTGGCCGGGATGGGCTGGTCGTGCGCAACGCGAGAATCCTGGCGGTGCCAGCATGTTGACGTTTTCACTCAACAAGGACAAATACACTGTGGGTGATGAATGCACTGTCACCTTCCCATCCAGCGGAGTGGGTCGTGCACTTGTAAGTATTGAGAGCGGAACGAATGTGATTGAAGCGCATTGGGTGGAGGCTAAAAAGGACCAGACCACTTTCACGTTCAAAACGAATGTGAAGATGACACCGAATGCATACATCAACATCGCGCTTGTGCAGCCACACAACCAAACCGCGAATGATTTGCCGATTCGGCTTTACGGTGTGATGCCAATTTTTGTTGAGAATCCCAACTCGCATCTTGACCCGGTGATTGCAATGGCCGATGAACTCGCGCCTGAAAAATCATTCGATGTAAAAGTTTCGGAGAAGAGCGGCAAGGCAATGACCTACACGCTTGCCATTGTGGATGAAGGCTTACTCGACCTCACGCGATTCAAAACGCCAGACCCCTGGAATCATTTCTATGCACGCGAAGCCCTTGGCGTAAATACTTACGACATGTACGATGAAGTGATTGGTGCTTTCGGGGCGAAGCTGGAGAAACTGTTGAGCCTTGGTGGTGATGGCGAAGCCGGAGGAAAAGCAAAGAACCGCGCAAACCGTTTCAAACCCGTTGTAATGTTCGCTGGGCCTTTTACTATCGAAGCAGGAAAATCGAAGACGCACAAGTTTACGATGCCAAACTATATCGGCAGTGTGCGAGTGATGGTAGTTGCGGGGAAGGACATGGCTTATGGGAATGCTGAAAAAGCAGTACTGGTGAAGAAGCCGTTGATGGTACTTGCATCGTTGCCGCGTGTGCTTGGCCCGGGCGAAGAAGTGAAATTGCCTGTCACTGTTTTCGCGATGGACAAGAACATTAAAGAAGTTGTGGTGAAAGTTGAGCCGAATGATTTCTTCACAATTGAAAAATCATCTACGCAAAATATTTCATTCAAGGAACCGGGGGATGATGTCGTGAATTTTTCCATGAAGGTGAATGAAAAGATTGGAGTAGGAAAAGTGAAAGTGACAGTAACGAGCGGAAAATTTTCTTCCACTTACGATGTGGAAATGGATGTGCGCAATCCGAACCCGTATATCACGAACGTGGTGGAAGGCCTTGCCGATGCAGGCAAAACGTGGAGCGGCACTTTTAATCTGCCGGGCATGGCGGGTACCAACACCACAGTGCTTGAAGTGAGCACCATCCCGCCTGTTGATTTCGGACGCAGATTGAAATACCTGCTCGACTATCCGCACGGATGCATTGAGCAAACCACATCGGGGGCGTTTCCGCAACTTTATCTGGCAGATGTGATTGAGATGAACGATGCGGAGAAATCTCGCGCATCGGAAAACGTAAAATCCGCCATCAACCAGCTTGCGAAATTCCAGGTGAAGAGTGGAGCGATGACCTACTGGCCAGGCAGTATTGAAGAGAGCGAATGGGGAACCAACTATGCCGGCCACTTCCTTCTGGAAGCAGAAAAAAAAGGATTCACACTGCCATCCGGTTGGAAAACTTCGTGGACATCTTACCAGAAAACAGCAGCACAAAACTGGCGGCCTCAAACTTCCGCAAGCGGCAATTACTACTGGCGCGAAAATGATTTGGTGCAGGCTTACCGCCTTTACACATTGTCGCTTGCAGGCAGTGCGGAGATGGGCGCCATGAATCGCCTGAAGGAGTTTAAAGGCATGAGCACTGCTGCGCGCTGGAGACTTGCCGCGGCTTATGCAATGGCCGGACAACCGGAAGTGGCGAAGCAGTTAGTGAATGGACTCACCACCACTATCGCACCTTACCATTCGCTGGGCTATACTTACGGAAGCCATTGGCGCGATGAAGCCATGATAGTGGAAACACTCGTTGCGATGAAAGACCGGGTGCGCGCTGCCCCTGTTGTCAAAGAACTTGCAGCACATCTATCGTCCGCATCGTGGTGTAGCACGCAGGAGACTGCTTACGCACTTCTCGCCATTTCGAAGTTTGCAGGTGGCGAAGTGGGTAAACAAATCAAGTACGCCTACACGCTCAACGGAAAAGCATCTCCCGAAAAAGGCACGATGAAACCCGTAGCGAAACAGGACCTCAGCGCGAAGATGACGGGCAACACCATCGAGTTGAAGAACAGCGGAAGCGGATTGCTCTATGTGCGTGTTATTACCACCGGCCAACCACTTAACGGACAGGAGACACCGGGCGAACGCGACCTTAAAATGACGGTGAAGTATACCGACCTGCAAGGCGTGGCCGTTGATGTAACGAAGATGGAACAGGCAACGGATTTCATTGCTGAAGTGACTGTGACACATCCGGGTATAAGGCCGCGTTACGATGAAGTGGCACTCACGCAAATCTTCCCATCGGGTTGGGAGATTATCAACTCGCGGATGGATGTAAGTGCTGTGGTGGCCAATGCCGATGAGCCGGAGTACCAGGACATACGTGACGACCGCGTGTATTCTTACTTCGACCTTTATCCCAACCAAAAACAGACCTACCGCATAAAACTGAATGCCACTTACCTCGGCAAGTATTACCTGCCTGCGGTTAATTGCGAAGCGATGTACGACAACACCATTTCGGCCCGCACTGCAGGCAAGTGGGTGGAAGTGGTGCCCGCTGGTGGAAGCGTTGCAATGAAGTAAAACAGAAAAGAGTTGAAATCAAAAAACCCTGCGCGCGAGTGCAGGGTTTTTTGTCTTTGGGATAGTTGTAAACCCGATGAAAGAACACTCAAGAAAAATTCGTTCACGAATAAGCGAAGCTAGACCTAATGAAACATAGACTCAAATTCTGTTCTGGTAAGAATTCTGAGTTTGCTGAATTTCTTTTCAAGAATGTGTTTTGCGTTCAGAATGTGCCTGTCGCCACTTGTAATGAATCCTGAATTTGTTTGCAATGCCAGCGCGATTAAATAGTTGTCATCGCTGTCATCAGCTATGTATTTTTTGATGGGGTAACTGATACTATAATTGACAGAATACTCTTTCACAAAATTCAATGCCCTCCTGCGGTTGATATTGTACTTCGAAAGATGTAGATAGGCTAGAACACGTTTCAATTCATCAAGAAGCTCAATGCTTGAAAAGATCGTAATCTCGTGTTCCGAAATTATTTGTGCTAAAAATGTTTCTCGACTGTTGATGAAATAACTTACCCAAACATTTACATCAAGTACAAACCTGTCAACCCGCATGTTTCTTCCTTGCCCTGTGTTTGATTTCATCAATTTGTTTCATGGATAGCGGCTTTACACTGGCCTTGTCGTATTGTGCAATGGGCTTGTGTTTACGCTGGAGGTAGTGTCTGGCTTTTAACTGGATTAACAACGATTGTTGGGCAATTTCGTCCATCTGTTCCACTTCTTTCAGTATGGCTTCAATAGTTTCTGATGAGTGTCGTAGATCCATGTTTTGTTGTTTATTGTTGATGGTTGGGCAAACATAGGTGGTTTTTTAGGGGGGAGGGATGGGCCAAAAACATGTAGTTGGGCAAGATTCCCGGCATCTAGTTTCTTTTTTGTTGCGAGCTCCAGGGAGGATTAAGCGAAATGCCCGCAGTGTGCAGCGACAATCACATGCCATTGGAGTGATTGTAAGCAGGAAGAGAGTTGAAAATGAAAGAGGCTGCATCAAAAGGCCGAACCAACGCACCTTTAGAAACAGCCTCTTTATTTTTTATTATTTCTCAGTTTTTTTGTTTCCTCATTCCTTCACCACTCTTTTGGTCACCGCATTTCCATCCACCATAAACCGGATGGAATACACTCCGTGAGCCATAGCTGAAATGTCAATCACCTCGGTATGTGAGCCAGCAATAGAATGGAGGTCTGCTGAAAGAATTTCTTCACCCCATACGTTGTATACCACATAACTTGCATCTACCGATGACCCGAAATCAAAAGTGACCGCAACCATTCCATCAGTAGGATTAGGAAACACATCAATGAATTGTGAAAGGGCATCCAGTTCATTCACGCCCGTTGTGCAGGAGCAATCATCAATAGTTGCCGCGGGATTGAAGTTGCTAGAAGCATCATTAGTACATCCGAAAATTTCTCCGTAAATCAGTTTGTCGCATTGCACCTGTTCACCTGTTGGAGCGCTTGCCACGTATTGAACAACATCGCCAAGAGGAGTACCGAGTTGCAGATTCAATTCAAATGAAAAATCTCCATCCGTGGTAATCTGTGCAATCAAAACTTTGTTTTCGGCAGTAGGACCTTGCACACCTTCGAGTACCGACCATGCACCGTTGTTGGATGTAAACACAGGGCCGTTGTTTTCATTGTCGAACATGGTGAGGTCGAGCCCCACAGCAGTTACCTGCGGAACGGGTCCCAACACCAAACCATCCGCTTCGGTGAGCAACGGATCTACCAGGCAATGATCATTGATGAGCAATCCTGCAGCAATGCCTTCACTTCCTCCATCGTTGTTAGCACCACCTACAATAGAACCATCGGTGTCTTCAGATTTCAAAACAGCGAACGCTATATCGGAAGCAGCGCCCATAGCCACCCATGAATCAAGTGCAAGTGTGTTTTCATCCAGTCGGTCGTGCGGAATTGCATCACCGGTTGCCACACCTCTGTCGTTCTGGTTGTAGAAATAAGTGGTAGTTTCGAAACGCAATTCGTGTTCAGCATTTCCAAACACGGCCTGCAATTCATAACCTTCCACCAGGTCCGCATAAATGCGATAGGTATAAGAATCGAGAGCTAAATCGGAACCGCCATCTTCATCTTCAGTATCTGTTGCGTCACACACATAATAAATCTCCACAATCACATCTTCGAGTCCGCCTGTTTCATCGCAACCTACACCGGTGAAGTATTCGCACGAGCCATCATCATCGGTTGCCAGCGGGTCGTAGTTAAGCGCATCGGGGTCAGTGCAACCCGGAATTTCTTCTGCATTGCAAATGCCATCGCTATCATCATCCACCAGTTCAAGACCATCGTTGTTTGTATTGCAGGCCCAACAATCAGCTACCGGTTCAATGCATGAGCCATCATCGTTCAGCGCATTCTCATCATAGTTGCAGGCTGTAGAACTTGTACATCCGAGGCTTTCTTCGGCATCGCAAACTCCATCGTTGTCGGTGTCAATAATTACAAGACCATCGTTGTTGCCATTGCAAGCCCAGCAGTTTTCAATGGGTTCAATACAAGAATCATCATCGTCAGTTGTCAATGGATCGTAGTTGCAGGCGGATGAACTTGTGCAACCGGAAATTTCGTTGGCATTGCAAACACCGTCACTGTCATCATCCACCAATAAAAGTCCGTCATTGGTGTCGTTGCATTCCTGGCAATTGAAGACAGGTATTATGCAATCCCCGTTTTCTTCTGTGGCTGCGGGGTCATAGTTGCAAGCCATGTCGCTGGTGCATCCGAAAATTTCTTCGGCATTGCATACACCGTCACCATCGGTGTCAATAATTTCCAGGCCATTGTTGGTGTCGTTGCATTGTGAACATCCGGTTTGGGGTTCAATGCAGGTGCCGTCATCACCCGTTGCAGCTGCATCGTAGTTGCACGCAGTAGCACTTGTGCATCCTGGATTTTCTTGTGCATCGCAGGTGCCGTCACCATCTGTATCAATGATTACCAAACCATCATTGTTGGCATTGCAGGCTAAACAGTTCGGGATGGGTTCTATGCAAGTAGCATCATCATCTGTTGCATCGGGATTATAATTGCAGGCGGTGGCTAAAGTGCATCCTAAAACTTCTTCTGCATCGCAAATGCCATCGTTGTCTTCATCAATTATATCAAGACCATCGTTGTTTGCATTGCAGGCCTGGCAAGCTGCTATTGGCTCAATGCAAGTTCCGTCATCTTCAGTTGCTGTTGCATCATAATTACAAGCGGACAGGCTGGTGCAACCAAGGCCGCTGCTAACGACAGGGAAGCAAAGAGCCTCGAAGAATTGTTCATCACCCACAGGGTTACTCGATACATATTGTTCTACATCGCCATCGGGAGTTCCCAATTGAATGTTCAGGCAGAAAGTTAAATCACCATCAGTAGTTATCTGTGCAACGAGAACTCTGTTATCAGCAGTTGGCCCCTGCACACCTGCAAGCACCGACCATGCACCGTTGTTCGAAGAAAAAACAAGTGGTGAATTCATCATATCGAACATGGACAAATTCAAACCCACCACTGTGACGGATGGAACGGTTCCGGTCATCAATCCATCGGCAACTTCAAGGGGAATTCCGGCAAGAGGATCTTCGTTATTGAGCAAACCATCATTGTTATAAACCCCACCTACAATTGAACCATCGGGATCATCCGCTTTCAGAATTCCGAGCCGCAGTGTTGTTGCTCCGCTCATCGCTAGCCACGAATCCACCGCCACAGTATTATCATCAATGAAGCTGTGACCAATGCCACCGCCCAGCGTTTCACCGCGGTCTTCATTGTTGAAGAAGAATGTTGAAGTTTCAATCCTCACTTCATGATTCTCATTTCCATATACCGCCTGCAATTCGTAGTCAGGCGCCATGTCCACATAAATACGGTAGGTTGTTGAACCCTCATTCAGGGTGCCTCCATCATTGGGCACCGCATCGTTGGCGTCAGAGATGTAATACGTTTCTACAATGATGTTTTCGAGACCTTGCGAAATTGAAAACATGGGAGCGAGTGAGACAAGGGCGGAAATAAAAAATTTGTTCATCAATTATTTGTGTTTTGAATTTGGTTGTTTGAATAAAATGCGTTTTCATTATTCACCCCTAAGGAGTCAAGCACGTTGCATGACCTCTTAGGGGTGCTAACTATTTTCTTAGACCAGGATGTGAATCATCATGGGCAAACGTTTCCGAATGTTGACATGAATATCAAAAGGTCGCTGGTGTTTACTGCTCCGTTGTTGTCCATATCAAATAAACCACAGCCACTTGTGCAGCCGAAGTTGGACATGAACACCAGCAGGTCTGAGGTGTTTACGGTTCCGTTTCCGTCAAAGTCACCGAGGCAGTAATACGTGCATGAACCATCATCGCATCCTGCCAGTGGGTCGTAATTAGTTGCAGCCGGATCGTTGCAACCGGGATAAGTGCATGAGCCATCATCGCAACCTGCACCATCTGCATAGTTGCATGCAGTATCATCAGCGCAACCGGGATAGGTGCATGAGCCGTCATCGCAACCAGAACCATCCACATAGTTGCAGGCAGTATCATCAGTGCAACCGGGATAGGTGCATGATCCATCATCTTCTGTCGCATCGGGGTTGTAGTTGCAAGCGGTGTTGTCCGTACAGCCTGATATTGCGAGCATGGGATAACAAAGTGCCTGGAAGTATTGTTCAGCACCCACGGGATTGCTGGAAACGTATTGTTCAACACCGCCACCCGGTGTTCCGAGTTGGATGTTGAGGCAAAAAGAAAATTCACCATCCGTAGTGATTTGTGCAACCAATACACGATTGTCGGCAGTGGGGCCTTGCACACCTTCGAGTACTGACCATGCACCACCATTTGAAGTAAAAAGCGGACCTGCATTCACATTGTCGAACACTGATAAATCCAAACCTACTATTGTAACTATGGGGCCAACTCCTGGAATCAACCCGTCTGAAGTAGTAAGCGGAATTCCGGCAAGAGGATTGTTGTTCACCAAAAGTCCACCCGCAATTCCGGCACTTCCTCCATCATTATTTGCACCGCCAACGAGCGAACCACCGGCATCATCAGTTTTCAACACTCCAAGACGAAGTGTAGTGGCACCACTCATGGCCACCCAGGAGTCTAGTGCAACGGTGTTTTCATCAATTCGGTTGTCGGGAATTTCCTTACCTGTTTTTTCACCCCGATCCACATTATTAAAGAAGAGTGTGGAAGTCTCGATGCGCAATTCGTGGTTTCCGTTTCCATATACCGCCTGTAGTTCATAGCCGGAAAGCATGTCCACAAAAATTCTGTACGTGGTAGAACCTGCAGGCAGCGAACCACCATCGGTATCAGTAGCATCGTTGGCATCGGAGATGTAATAAGTCTCAACGATAATGTTTTCGAGGCCCTGTGATCGGGTGAAAGCAACTGTCAGGACAAGGGAAAAGCAAAGTAGGATTTTTTTCATTCTGGTTAATTTGAGAGTGCAAGGCTAGATGCTCACCTTTTCCCAAATTCATCCTGTAGATTAAATAAACGTTAGTCCTGCTCGCTCTGTGTTACCTGCAAATTATCAAGACGATCATCGCAAGGTCAGATGTGATTTAGTTCTTCACCACAAACTTCCTTTCTGAAATTTGATCGCCACTTAGTTGAAGAAGAAAAATGCCTTTTGCTAGATGGGCGGTATTCAGTTTCACCAATTGATTTTCCGAAGTCGTTTCCACGTTTTCCTGATGAACGATTCTTCCCAGAGCATCAACGATCAAAACGGAAACTGATTGATGTGCCTTATCCCCGAATTGAATACTGAGTTGATCATTGAAAGGATTGGGATAGAAAATGAAATCAACATCAGTGGCCGATAAATTTTCAAGCCCGACAAATCCCGGACAAATCAAATCGGGATCGAGGTTTATGCAGTTGTCTGGAAGAATGCAACACAATTCCTGCACGTTGAAATTCACATCGGGATCGTAATTGCATGCAAGCGTGTCCGAACAACCTAATACGATTAAAGTCTGGCAAGAACCATCACTGCAACTCACAGCGGGATCATATTCAAGATAGAGCGGATCGTTGCATCCGCAGGTGGGAGGGTATTTGAGGAATGCACTTACGTTTTCATCTTCAAGAAGTATAGAATCATTGGCCACATATTTTATGATGTCACCGTTTGGGTTCATAACTGTCACGTTGAATTCAAAAGTGAGTTCTCCGATGGTTGTGAGTTGAGCGATAAGAATTTTGTTATCGGATGTTGGTCCCTGCACACCTTCCGGCACAAGCATCGTCACACTATCGCTTTCGTAAATCGAAGAAAGTGTTTCATCATTGAAAACTGATTCAGGATTATCGCCTGCCACAACCAAATCAAGAATTGATGAATCCATCCATGCAATCAATCCATCTTTTTCAATGAGTGGAATTCCTGCCAGAACATCATTGTTCACAAGCAAGCCACCAGCTACTTCATTGCTTCCTCCAGTGTTGTTCATCCCACCTACAATTGAACTGTCTGGGTCTTCCGTTTTTAGAATTCCGGAGTGTTCATCCGAGGCTGCACCGAATGACAACCATGAATCAAGAGCTACGGTGTTTTTATTAAGATGATTCGCGCCAATATCAAAACCGAAAACTTCCCCGCGGTCTGTATTGTTAAAGAAAGGAGCGGTACTATTGATTAACAAAACATGGTTGGTATCACCATAAATTGAAATGAGTTTTGCTCCTTCAACCAGATCCAAAAACACACGATAGGTCACCGAACCTGCTGGCAGCGATCCTCCTGGATCATCTCCATCAATATCAGCTGCATCATTTCCATCCGTGATGTAATAAGTTTCTACCATTACATTCTCGATGTCGCCCTGGGCAATAAGTATTGATGCGGAGGAAATAAGAATTGCAAGTGTTGAAAAAATGATTTTCATTTTCATGGTATGAAAAAATTCGTGTGAAAAGATCAGAGCTTGTAGGAAACGCTGAGCACGTAGTTTGTTCCGTAAGTGTATTTGTCGAAGTCGAGCAACCAGCCCGCATCGAATTTGTAAGTTCTGCGGATGGGCGCATTGAGGAGATTGCGCACCTGGAAACTGGCGCTGTAATGTTTGCCTATTTTTTTAGTGATGTTTAGATCCAACAACTGTCGGGGTAATTCGAAAATGTCGGGAGTATCTTCTGCCGCATTGGCCACCACGGCAAGTTTTGGCCCCTGCACATTGTACGATACCGAAACGGAAAACTTGGCACTGTCGCCCGTGTAGGAAAGAATTCCATTTACGATATAAGGAGCCTGTCCAAACATTTTCCTGGTTTCGTTAACCGGAACAGTGACGGTGGTTTTGGAATCAATAAACGAAACATTTGCCCGCAGATCAACATTGGATGTCAGCTTTTTTCTTCCTTCTAATTCTAATCCGAGTGCGCTGGATTTATCAGCATTCTGCCAGGTGTAATTATCACCACCGGAAAGTTTCACGAGTTCTATGTGGTTCTCAAAAGTTTTGTAGAACAAACTGAACGAAAGATTGTCCCCGGTTTGGAAATAGGATTCAATGCGGAAATCATAATTGTTCACATTAGTCATTTCAAGGCTGGGGTTTCCCTGAACGCGTGCGCGCAATTCATAATCTTCAAGCGACACCGCGGACAATTCGCGGAAACCAGGCCGTGCCAATGAGCGGAAGTAGTTCAGGCGCACGTTGACCGTGGTTGTGTCGTTGCCCACCAAATTGTAAATCAGGTTGGCACTTGGTAAAATGTGCAGGGTATCTACCATGCCGGGATTTGCTTTTACTCCACCAATGTTTCTGCGATCAGGATCATCAATTGGTAATCCCAGTTCATGGTATTCTTTAATGTCAGCAATGATATTAGTGTGCTCCGCCCGAACTCCGCCAACCATACGAAGTTTACTTCCGAAATGATGATCAGCCATAACAAAACCTGCAGTCACTTTACTTATTCCTATATCGCTGTCGAGCAACGAAGAGGCATTGGCATAACTGAGATCGAAAGTGGTGCGGCCATCAATGGAAAACCTGTCAAGACTAAATAAGTCGCTCAGGCTGGAGGTAATGATGGAACCACCTACGCCTTGCAGCGAATAGATGGCCTGCGAATTATCCCGGCTGTTGTATTGATATGCACCACCCAGTTTCAGTTTGGTGGTGTTGGCTTCTTTTTTTCCAATCGGAATCTCGACAACAGCCCTGGAATCAAACAACGACTCAAGCATTTCGCGGAAACGCCTGTTGGGAGTAAAGGTGCTCCTGAACTGATAAACACCCGCATCATAGAAATATTGAATGTCTTTAAAGTCCAGCACATTTCTTTCACCATCAGTGTACGATGCGTTGATATCAGCCTTGATTTTTGATCCGGGGAAAAAATGTTCTGTTTTGAGTTGATACACCAGTTGCTTTCTTTCCTCATAGTATTGGTCTTCGCCCAATAATGTTTCAGAGGGTCCTGAGTCGCGGTCTTTACCCTGAAATTTTCTAGCCTGGTTGTCCCCGATGAAGTTGGGCATAAACAATAGCGAAACACTGTTGTTCTTGTTGAGTTGATAAGACAAGTTGGCAAGGCCACTTACACTATTCGTTTCAGAAGCCGATTGCTGGGAAAGGTTGAGATCATCTGCAATAGGAGATGGTACCTCAGGAGATGCACCAAAATCGGGTGATGCATTGGTTCGTTGTGCTGTTGAGTTTCCATCGTAGTTCACGTTGGTGGAATGCCTAACACCGATCATAAATCCCAATTTTCTTTTCAGGAAATTTACCTGGTTTCCAATGATGATACTGTTGCCAGAATTGAGAGGTGCCTTCTTTGTTTGGGTAGCCCAGGAATTGCTGAACTTCTGTCCGATATCCGCTAGCTCGGCATTAAACTTCGGGAAAAAAATGGGCTGGTATTGATCCTGGTAATTTCCTATGGCCTGGTTCACGGCTGATGAATTATAGAATTGCGCAGGGCCTAGCAAGCCAAGTTCTATCATAGCCAGATTGTAAAATGCGTCTCCTTCCGTAATGTTTGTATTGGATGTGATGCCGTAAGAGTTGAGATAGCTACCCAGTCCTAATTCCTGGAATTGCATGTAGTAGTCAGGGTTGGTAATGGCCACAGGAAAATCTTCTTGGCCGGTGGGTACACCATCCGGAATGCCTCGAAAGCCATTATCATAGCCCAACCAATCAGTGGAACTGCCCTGTGATGAAACGATATCCCGGAAGGTAGTTTGCGGATTGTAGCCCCATGATGAGTTGAGTTGGATGGTAAGTTGATCCGGAAAGTCAATAGTTTCTACTGAAAGGTAAGCACCGCTCCAGTCACCCGGCAACTCGGGACTTGCGGATTTGGTGATGATGAGATTGTCAATCAAACCCGTTGGAAAAATGTCCAGCTTTATGTTATTTGTGAAAGGATCGAGAGTTGGTATTCTGGAACCATTGATAGTGGTCTTTATGTAGCGGTCAGCAAGCCCGCGAACGGTCACATAATTTCCAACAAACGAAACACCTGTAACTCTTTTAATAGCTGAAGAAACATTTGAGTCACCTGTTTTCTTGATCGTTTCGGCTGATATGTAATCCAGTGTGGTTGCCGATTTCTGTTTCATTTTCTCCATGTAGTAATCATTGCGCTTGATGGCCTTGGCCTCAACGGTTACTCCTGTAATTACAAAATCCTCGGGCACCAGATCGAAATTCACAATTACTACTTCACCGCCTGTTGGGTTCACTGTTATTTCCTGCGGCATGTAACCAAGGTAATTCAGCACCAAAATCTGTGGAGATGCGTCCGGAATTTTTATTGAATAGTCACCATCAATATCAGTGTAAGCACCCAACGAAGTGTTGTCTTTAACAACAACGGCTGCACCCGGAATGGTTTCACCCAGGTTGTTGGTCACTTTGCCCCGAACTGTACCCTGCGACATGGCCACAGATGCGGTGAAAACAAAGAATAATGCAGGTAGTAGAGTCTTCATTGTATGATGAGTATATGGAGTGCGAAGCTATTTTGAAGCTACCTCACATACGGTTATTGAAACATTACGAAATAGAAGTTTGTAGCACAACAATTCATGCTTGCATTACATCATCGTAACATTAGGTAAACGAAAACACAACGTGGATTTTTGAAATCCAGGTGATCCAGATTTCATGACTTACACAATTTGATTGAACAGTATCCGTTTCCCCAATCATAAACCAACAAACCGTAAGCAAAATGAAAAAACAAACCGTTCTTTTTTGTGCCATCCTTGTTTCTGTAATTTTTATCTGCGCCACACTGGAAAGTCCTCCGCAGAAGTACGATGTGTTTACTGCACTCGAGAAAAAATTGATCTCGGTGATGCCCGTTTCCGCTGAATCGAGCAGTGAGAATTGTGCAACCCTGAATGTCCGCAACCTTTCTGGCTCGCCACTCACCATTTCCATTCCGGTAGGTGCAATCCTCAATACCACTAATGAGAGTGAACAGGATATACTTGTGACACGACCCATTGAAATTTTTGTGAAGAACAACGAAACAGGTTCAGGTTCGATTTACGGTTTCTGTTGTCAGGCTGGGAATAGCGTACCTACTTCAGCAAGTGCATTTCGCCTGGAGAAATGCAAGAGCGAAAATCTTATGAAGCTTTCAGGACATCTTGCGGAAAACAATTACGACCCAATGCTGGAACAGGCCGCTATCTGGGCGGTGAGCGATGATCACTCAGTGGGTGGCATTTATGGTGGGGCTGAGCAGGAGACTAAAAAGCTGCGCGAGTTCACAGCTCATGTTCTTGGGCAAGAGGTTCCGTTTTACGATGTGGATTACGGCTATGAACTGAATACACAATTTGTTTACGAGCCAAAGGAGTTGAGAGGAACGCTTCACTTCCAACTCGACAATGGCGGCAAAGGCACTTTGAAAATTCTTGATCCTAAGGGCGAAGAATTTTATGTGTTCTACACCGACAAAAGTTTGCAGTGGGGATTCTTCACACAGAATTTCAGGTTCAAAGCTTACGACATGGAAGCGGGAGACTATGTAGCGCAAATGATAGTGGATGGAAAAGTGGTGGATGAAAAAACGATAAGAATCTAAACTCTCGCACCGTGCCGAAAATGCGCAGAGAATGAAAATGATTTCTCAGCGTTTTTTTTTACCATGCAGGGCTGTTTTTTTTTGGGAAAAAACATTAGGTGCAGTATAAGTGTGTACTTCTATTCCATTGAGTTGTGAATGTTGTCGTGAATCCTGAACACCGATAAGCGTGGTGGCTTTGCGAATAAAAACTATTTTTATTCATCTTTTTTCATACATAAAAAACTCAGTGTAAGAAATACCTTCAGAATTTTTTCAACTCCTGGTATAACCGATGCACCGGCAAACCCATAACGGTGAAATAAGAGCCTTCAAGTTTTTCTATTCCGGCAAGGCCAATCCAATCTTGCGCTCCGTAAGCGCCTGCTTTGTCGTAAGGTTGATAATGTGTGATGTAGTGAGTAATTTCTTCATCGGTCAATGCTGCAAACGTCACCTTTGTTTCATCGCAAAAATTTACCTGCTTGTGTTTTGATGTGATGCACACTGCTGTGTAAACAATGTGAGTTCTTGCACTCAATTTTTTTATCATCCTGAAGGCTTCATCAAAATCCGATGCCTTATTCAACACTTCATCATCAATCCAAACTATGGTGTCGGCAGTGATGAGGATTTCATTTTCATCCAGCGCTGGTAAAAATGCTTCTGCTTTTGTTTTGGAGAGATAGAGTGCAATGTTTTCTCCTTTGAGATGGACAGGAAAACTTTCATCTACATCCATGGTGCGCAATGTGAACTGCAACTCCAGCCCGCTCATTAACTGTTGCCTGCGCGGTGACTTGGAGGCGAGGATGATTTTTTTTCCTTCGAGATTTTTTAGCTTCATGTTGCAAAGAAATTGACAATTGTCAATCCTCTGCTCATGCAATGGGAGCAGTGTCTGTTGTCCATTAGTTTAGCCCAACCAAAATCAATCAAATCATGAAAGCAATTTTACTGGCACTTTTTGTACTGATGTCATTTTACACTAATGCGCAAGACACTTTTTCAATCTGCGCATTCGATCCTGAAACGGGTGAGGTGGGAAGTGCCGGTGCTACCTGTATCGAAAGTTCCGATGTCAGTTGCATTATAATTTCCGATGTGCATCCAGGCATTGGGGTAGTGCATACTCAGTCGTATTGGCTTGCCAGCAACCAGAATTACGGCAGCGAGTTGATGACCATGAACCTCACCGCACAGCAAATAATTGACTCGTTGGTTGCCAATGATGCACAAAACAATCCCGGCATCCGGCAGTACGGTGTCATTCGCACGGATGGCACTTGCGCATCATTTACCGGTGAAGATTGTTTCGATTACAAAAACCACATCGTGGGTCCGAACTATGCTATACAAGGAAATATCTTGCTTGGGCAAGAAATTCTTGACTCGATGGAAACCCGGTTTTTGAATACCGAAGGCACCCTTGCATGCAAACTTATGGCGGCACTGCAGGGCGCCAATGTGGTGGGTGCCGATACTCGCTGCGAGGATTTCAATACTTCTTCCTTTTCCGCATTTGTTCGGGTGGCTGGCGTTTTTGAAAATCCCGATGCACTGGGTCTCGATCTTACCATAAACACGTATGCTGAGCTAACTGAACCCATTGATTCCCTGCAAGTGCTGTTCGATGCTGTTGATGGTTGTTCGTACACATCGCTTCGCGAACCGCACAGAAATATGACGCTCGTGCTACAAGTGTTGGGAAATGAAATCCGGCTGCTCAATTCGCATCCAATTGATGGTGTAAAAATTTTCGACAACACTGGCAGGCTGGTGTTCGAAAGCAACTCTGTTTTTTCCAATGAGTGTGTAGTGAAAGTTTCCGCATGGACGGATGGCATGTACACCATCCAGGTAAATGCAGATGATGAAACACTGGTAAAGAGATGGGTGAAAGAATAGGGGAGTATGAATACCCGTCAGTAGAGGTAAATCACAACCGGCACCGCGCATATCACCACTGCGAGTAGTCCTTTGCACACGTTGTACCAGCTCATTCGCATAAATAAGTAGAAGAGCAGTATGTCGGCAATCATGGAAACAGAAACAATCTTGTCCTGAAACTGGATCGGACCGCTGTTAAAAAAAACGTTGTCTATAAAATCCTTAACCGTAGTTTCGTTAACCAGCGACCATAAGAATGCGAAAATGAAAAACCCGCCAAACGCCCCAGCAAAACCGAGGAGAAGTCCGAGCCAGAATTTGTCCAGTTTTTCTTTGGTCATGTTGTTTTGATAAGCAGTGGTGATGTCGTCAGGATGCATGGTGAATTTTGTTTCGAATGACAGAACAAAAATCACATCAGCTTATTGCGCTTAGATCAGGTAAACTTGGTTGTTGAATTTCGGACAACCAATTTCAAATTTGCCTCTAACGATTCACATCGGGTTTAAATGAAAGTGGAGTGTGCGCTCTATCCACCACAGATCAGCAACACATTTTTGTTTCCTGCCCTCAAAATGTACATACCGGTTGAAAGTCCTTTTGTCTCAACGATCATTTTTTCCTGAATGATTGTAAACGTCATCACTACTTCACCCATTGCATTGAGCAAAACAGCCATTTCGCCAGCGTACGATTCAGGGAAATCCATCACCAGTTCATCATAAAATGGATTAGGTGATATGGTTATGCCTGAAAAATTTAGATGAGCAACACCCACATCAATCACACTGACCTCCACCACGATTGAACAGCCGGCATTATCTGTTATGCTGACGGTGTATTGGCCTTGCGCCAGCCCGTTCACTGTGGCAAATGTGCTGCCGTTGCTCCACAAATAATCGTAAGGAGGAGTACCACCCGCGGGCGTGACAAGTGCTGAACCGTTGGCACCGCCATTGGCATCGAGCACCAAAATTTCTGCAGTGATTTCAGGATTTTCCTGCATTACAAATTCGTGTTCAATTGCACATCCCGATTCATCGGTCACTGTCAGTGCGTAGTCTCCTGCTGGAAGTGCTTCGGGATTTATACCATTCCAATCAAAAGACAATTCACCCGTGCCTCCTGTGGCTGACGCTTCCACCATTCCGTCTTCGCCAAAACATGGAACATCGAACGTTAACTGCGCTGTGATTTCTTCGGGTTGCGTAATAAAAATTTCAATATCCAACATGCAATTATTTTCGTCTTCCAGCATCGCAACAAAAATTCCGGCAGTCAATTCTTCGGGCGAAATTCCATCCAGCCATGAAGTGGATATTATTCCAGTTCCTCCTGAAGTTGAAATGCTGGCGCTGCCATCGTTACCACCAAAGCATGTTACGTTGGATGATGTAAAAGAAACCGAAAGTGAATCCGGCTCTGAAACTTCCAATGTATCACATAACACACATCCGTTTTCATCCGTCAATGTGAAAGAATAGGAACCAACTTGAAGGGAATCTATCATTATGTTTCCTGTTTCACTGTTGCTCCATTCAATTTCTGTAATGGCAGCGCCTGTGGTGGATACTGATATTTCTCCCGTGGCTTCACCTGCACACAAGGGTGATATGATTTGGCTCAGAGCTTCAGGTGCTGCGGTCAATTCAACAACTATTTGCGCCAGTCCGGAAATGCCTGATTCGTGCTTTACTTCCACCGAATAATTTCCAGGTTCGGAAATGGTTATGTAGCGAGTGCTAGCTCCTGTGCTCCACATCCATTCTTCAAAATCTCCACCATCAAGCACAGCTGTGCTGCCATTGCATAGCTCATTCAATTGCAAAATGTCAGGCATAAAAGTTTCACCTTCCGTTACATTGAATACTTGTTGTGATGCCACGTTGTAAAAGGTGTCAGTCCAGCCGCTGGGCCAGTTGAGCACAAGGCTATCCATTACATTGAATTCACCCATGGCTAGAATTTCGTATTGTGAGTCCTGGGAAATATAATTTTCGCCACACATGGTTTGGGTGAACAGGTATTGGTCTTCCATCCAATACTCGATCAAGGTTCCTATTGCATCCTTGTTGCTGGCAGTTCCTTCCAGTGATAGTTTCAGCCATTTGCCTTGAGGTGTTGTGTTGCGCCACAACGAAGCATTGTTGGGCGACTGATTGTGAACCACAAAATCCCAGTCGCCATCGTTCTCCAAATCACCTTTTGCGGAACTGAAGCTCATGTAATCATCATTGGTCAGTCCCAGTTCTGTTATCCCACTCTGGAAAGTTCCATCCTGATTGTTTATGAAAAAATAATTCTGGTTGCCATCATTGGCAGCAGCAGTGGCCACATGCAAATCATCGTACATGTCGTTGTCATGATCCATCCATAGAGCACCCCAGCATACGCTGTAACAAGCTATGCCGAGTGTTTCGGCCACATTCACAAACACACCATCGTCATTGCGTAGGAAAAAATTTCCACTTCCTGTGTTGGTGACATAAATATCCCAATCGCCATCACGGTCAAAATCACTCAATGAAGCACTCATGGAATCAATTTGAATATCGGCATTGGTGGCATCACTGATGTCTTCAAAAGTGCCATCACCGTTGTTGCGGTAAAAACTGTTGCCTGTGTTTTTATCGTTGATCACATACAGATCGGGCCATCCATCAAAATCCCAGTCGAACCAGATACTTTGGAAGGTGGGCAAGTCGTCATTGGTGAGGCCGAGCGCGGGAGCAACATCGTTAAAGGTTCCGTCACCGTTGTTGTGCAACAGCCAGTTTTCAACCCCGTTTTGCCAATCGTAGTTGCAGACATAAACGTCCAGCCAGCCGTCCCTGTCATAGTCGGCCCAGGAGCAACCGAAGCTGCGGGCAAATTCGAAAGGAAGATTGAGATCGGCAGTTACATCTGCGAAAATCATGTTGCCATCGTTGCGGTAGAGTTTGCATGAACCACCATCGCGTCCAAAGAAAAAATCGGCATCGCCATCATTATCATAATCCACCCAGGTGGGTTGTTTAACGTCCATTTCGTTTGGAATTATTTCCATACGTTGGAAGTTCATCCCACTTATGTTTCTGTAAAAGAGAATGGAATCAGCGTTCATTCCAAAAGTTATGTCATCCTTGCCGTCTTTGTTGAAGTCGTAAAAGGATACACCTCCGCCATAAGTTGACCCGGTGTTGTAAGCTTGGATTACAGCAGCAGTGGATGCGTATTGGAATTGCGCTGCACCCGATGCAGCCAGTAGTGATGAAACAAAAAAGCATGACCGTTTTAGCATGAGCAGTTTAAGTTTGGTTGTTGCCGCAGAAAAAATTCGAAAATTTTTTCATAGGATTTTACCAAAAGTAATATGATCATGTTCGAACTATAGGGCTGTTTGCATCAGGCAGGAAATTTATTCCGGTATCTCACTGTTGAATGTACTATAACCCGGTGCGTTCGAGGTCTGGTAAAAACTCATGAACTTCCACTTTTTTGTTTTCAAGCCTTGTGTAGTGTTCAAAGAAATGCTTGATCTCCAGTTTCAGGTGAGCCGGCAAATCGTCCACCGAATTGTAATGATTAACAGCACCATCACCCATAGCCACTGCAATCACTTTTTCATCTGAAATGCCCTGATCCGTCATCTGCATCAGGCCAATCACTTTTGCCAGAACGAGGCACAGAGGTTCAATGTCTGCCTGCGAGATAACCAGAATATCAAGCGGGTCGCCATCAGCGCCCATGGTTTGAGGGATGAAACCATAATTTACAGGGTAGTGAAATGCACCATAAAGCACGCGATCAAGTTTAAGTAAGCCCGATTGCTTGTCCACTTCATACTTCGCTTTTGTGCCGCGTGGAATTTCAATGATGGCGTTTACCACTGCTGGTAATTTTTCTCCGGGAGTTATGTCGTGCCAGGGATGCATAAGGCTCTTTTGATTTTAGTTATTCATTTTCTCTTGCCATGGAATTTGTACAACTGCGCTGGTTTATGTAGCACACCTTTTTGTTTTTCCGCCAACGGCTTCAATAGCTCAATGCGAAGAATGTTCTTGCGGAAATTGCGCTTGTCCAATTTTTTATCAAGCACTATTTCATAGAGATGCTGGAGTTGCGACAAGGTGAATTTTTCAGGAAGAAGTTCGAAACCGATATTGTCAGCAACCAATTCGTGCCGCAATACTTTGATGGCTTGATGAACAATTTCGTTGTGGTCGAATGCCAGTGCCGGAATTTCATACACATCGGTCCACCGGATTTTTCCTGCAAAAGAGGATGCCTTTGCATTGTAGTCTTCCAATTTTACCAGCGAGTAATAACCAACTGTGATCACCCTTCGTTCAGGATGAGCGCGAAATATGCGCAGCCATTCCTGGTCTTTCAAACCCTTCACCCGCCTTGGATTGCCGAATGTGTGAAACTGTTTCAGGTAAATGCCCTCCAGCGAAGTGAGTTCCAGAAGGACACGTTGCGCAGCCTGATCAAGACTTTCATCAGGGTTCAGCAGGTCACCAGGCAAGGCAATCTGTGACTTGAGCCTGGAATTTTTGTCCGGATTTTTTTGTTCGATGAGCAGCACCTTGAGCTTTTTATCATCCAGACCGAACACTACACAATCCACAGAAACATCCAACAAAATGGAAGCATTGGAATCCGATTTCTTCGCCACGTTTTTAAATTGTGTTTGTTTTTTTGCCGCTTCAAATTAAAGAATTTTTATTTGAATTCATTACTTAGTGTACTTGATACACTTACTTTGGCCAACTTTCAACTTCCAACATCCAACAATGTTCAAAAGAATAGGAGTTCTTACCAGTGGTGGCGATGCCCCCGGAATGAATGCTGCGGTGCGTGCTGTTGTTCGCGCTGGTGTGTTTAGCGGAGTAGAGGTGGTTGGAATTTATCGCGGTTACCAAGGATTGATTGAAGGCGATATTGAACCACTCAATGTAAGGACTGTGGCAAAAATTCTAGGTCGAGGTGGAACAATACTTAAAAGTTCACGCTCGAAAGAATTCTATGAAAAAGATGGGCGTCAAAAAGCTATGGACCATTTGAAGCAGAATGGGGTGGATGCGCTAATCACCATTGGGGGCAACGGAACATTTACCGGGGCACATATTTTTTATCAGGAATTTGGTGTTCCTGTGATGGGCATTCCCGGCTCGATTGACAACGATTTATTCGGCACCGATCATTGCATTGGTTTCGATACTGCCACCAACACTGTGGTGGAATGTGTAGACAAGATTCGCGACACAGCTACTTCTCACAACCGTTTATTTTTTGTTGAAGTGATGGGACGCAACAGCGGTTTCATTGCATTGAAAACCGGAATTGCTACGGGTGCCATAGCTATCATTTTACCAGAAGATGAAATGAGCGTGGACGAGTTGATTGAGACACTGCGCAGCACCGAAGAAAGTGGAAAATCTTCAAGTATTGTAATTGTGGCCGAAGGAAGCAAGAGCGGAGGGGCTTATGAAATTGCGAAGAAAGTGACAGAGGAATACAGTGAATATGAAACGCGCGTTTCCGTGCTTGGGCATTTGCAGCGCGGTGGTGCACCATCTTGTTACGACCGTGTGATTGCATCGCGCATGGGAGTGGCCGCAGTGGAAGGTTTGCTTCAGGGAAGAAAAGATGTAATGATTGGAATAGTGAACGATCACGAAACTTACACACCACTGGAGGAAGCAATTAAAGGACAGAACATGCCGAACCGCGATGAGTTGAGGATTGCGCGGATCCTGTCAATCTAGGTATTTGATTAAAGAATTTCTCCCTTTTTACTTATGAAAAAAATTGCAATAAATGGTTTTGGAAGAATCGGCCGGATGTGTTTCCGGAGTTTGGTTCAGAAAGATGATGTTGAAATTGTGGCCATCAACGACCTTACCGATGTGCCGACACTTGCTCACTTGCTGAAATACGACAGTGTACACGGAAAATTTTCAGTGAAGATTGAATCCACTCTGGATACCATTTCAGTGGAAGGAAAAGTGGTTAAAGTTTTTGCGCAACGTGACCCGATCAATTTGCCATGGAAAGATTTACAAGTTGATGTCGTAATTGAATCCACCGGACATTATGCAGACAAGGAAGGCGCTATGAAACACATTATAGCAGGAGCGAAAAAAGTCATCATCACCGCACCGGCAACCGGTGGAGTGAAAACGATTGTGCTCGGTGTGAATGATGAAACAATTTCGGATGACGATGTGATTTTGAGCAATGCATCATGCACCACCAATTGCCTCGCGCCCATGGCGAAAGTTCTGCACGAAAAATTCGGGATTGAAAAGGGATACATTACAACGGTACATGCGTACACCGCTGACCAACGATTGCAGGACGCACCGCACAAAGATTTGCGGAGGGCACGTGCGGCAGCAGTAAGTATGGTTCCCACTTCAACGGGCGCAGCAAAAGCAGTTGGTGAGGTACTGCCGGAACTGAAAGGAAAGCTTGATGGTGTGGCAGTTCGCGTTCCTGTGCCCGATGGTTCTCTTACAGATTTAGTTGCAATATTGAAACGAGATGTAACGAAAGAAGAAATAAACGCAGCGATGAAAGAAGCCGCTCAAACCACTATGCGGGGAATTATTGAATACTGCACCGACCCAATTGTTTCGATTGACATTGTTGGCAATCATCACTCCTGCATTTTTGATGCTGCATTGACAAGTGCCAATGGCAATCTTGTGAAAGTGATGGGATGGTATGATAACGAAGCGGGCTACAGCGAAAGAGTATGCGACCTTGTGTTGATGGTTTGAAGTTTAATTTTCTTTTTGACTTATAGAATATGATACTGATAGCAGACAGCGGCTCCACAAAATGTGATTGGGCTTTGATAGACGAAAAAGGAAGTCGCCTTGGTGATTTTGAAACCACAGGATTGAATCCTTATTTCCACGATGAAGAGAAAATTGAAAATGCATTGCGTGAAAACAATTCTCTTTCAATTACATCGAAAGACATCACGCATGTTTTCTTTTATGGGGCAGGAAGCAGCAACGAAGAAATGTGTGCGATAATGAAGCGCGGGCTTGCCCGTGTTTTTTCTTCAGCCGAAATTCTGGTTGAACATGATTTGCTCGGAAGCGCAATGGCTACTTACGATGGTGAGTCGTGCATCTCCTGCATTCTGGGTACAGGAAGCAATTCCTGCTTCTTCGATGGCAAGAAGGTTTACGAGGAAGTTCCTTCTCTTGCATACATATTGGGTGATGAGGCCAGTGGCAGTTACTTCGGAAAAATTCTACTGCGCGAATACTTCTACAAACAGTTGCCCGAAGATTTGAGAGATGATTTTGAAAAAGCTTACGCACCCACAAAATCAGAAATCATTTCCAAAATCTATCGTGAACCTAATGCGAATACTTACCTCGCGGGCTTCATGAAATTTATTGGTGAGCACCGCGACCATCCACATGTTATGAATTGGGTGACAGAAGGCATGAAACATTTCATCCAAATTCATGTGAAATGTTTTTCAAACTGGAAAGAAGTTCCTGTCCACTTTGTGGGAAGCATTGGCCACTACTTCGAACATTGTTTACGCAACGCTGCAAAGCAAGAAGGAATTCGTTTAGGGAGAATTATCCAAAAACCTATTGATGGGTTGGTTGAATACCATGTCCGATTCAAACTTCCGCAACTTATTTCAATGAACTGATTTTAATGCTAAAGGCTTGCATCTTCGACATGGATGGTGTGTTGGTTGACACCGCGAAGCATCACTTCCGCGCATGGCACCGCATGGCCGCCACGCTCTCGATTCCATTTACAGAAGAACAAAACGAAGAATTGAAGGGGGTGAGTCGCGTGGACTCACTGGAGAAAATTCTTTCGTGGGGAAATCTTGTTTTGGATAATCATAAGAAACATGAACTCATGGAAATCAAGAACAAATGGTACCTTGAGTATGTGAACGAAATAAAATCCTCAGATATGTTGCCGGGTACTCAACGTTTTTTGAGCGAATTGAAAGTGGCGCATATCAAACTCGGGCTTGGTTCATCATCAAAAAACTCAATGCTGATTCTCGACAAGTTGGGCTTAAGAGATTTGTTTGATTCCATAGTGGATGGAAACAAAATTCATTTCTCAAAACCACATCCCGAAGTTTTTCTCAAAGCTGCTCAAGAACTTAATGTGCATCCATCGGAAGCAGTTGTTTTTGAAGATGCAGTGAGTGGAGTGGATGCGGCAAAGGCCGGGGGATTCTATTGTGTGGGGATTGGAAGGAAGGAAGTGCTGGCCAATGCTGATTTTGTAATTGGCAGCTTGAATGAAATCAATCTTGAAAAGCTCAAAGTGGAAATCACTTCTTCTTAGTTGACTTTGTCTTTACGGTTTTCTTTTCCTTCTCGGGCAGCGCCTTGTTGTACCTCATTGCCATATCAATCCACGCCTCAAAGTCATTGTCTTTTTCAAATCCTTTTTCACTGATGAACAAAAATCCCTTCATGGGACGGCCTGTAAATTCCATCATTCGCGCTCCCGGTTTTTTCAATGCAACTTCTTGTTCATCGGGATGGATGCGCGCCATGAATTCTCCTTTGTTAGTGACTCCCACCGTCATGTTGCCGCGCACCATGTAAGCGGAGCCGCCAAACATTTTCTTCTCTTCATTCTTGATTTTTCTTGCCATGAATGAATCGCGGATGCGCTGGTTGAGGGGTTCGTTTTGGGACATGCCGCAGAGGTTGCTATCTGATAAATGATTTTATGAAATTAGTAGTTCATGACTTGTTCTTTTCAAGCACTGCCTTGTCCAAGAAGAAAGTCCCGAAGGGAACCAACGAAAGCAAAAAAGCGAGCACTGCTTTGCCAAATGATATTGCCGATTCATAATAACATTTGTACACCAGCGCAATGAACCAGAGAAACAAAACTCCATGAAGGCTTCCCACTATGGTTACTGCCAGAGGCATATCAGCATAGTATTTCAGAGGCATGGCTACAAGCAACAACGCGAGATAGGAAACGCCTTCCCACCATCCAACAGTCAGCAGTTGTCTTACACTTTTGTTTTGAGTCTTCCATTTCATACTGGCAAATATCCTTGTGTCCTATAAAAGTGCAGCTACTGCTCTTTATTTTTTACATGTAATCTGCAATTATAAATTTCGGGTTCGCAACCAACATTTTTTGCTCTAAAGCTCTTTCAAGCTTGTATGCTGCCAGCCATAGTGTTGCAGGAAATACTGCAAGCCGGCCGGTTACATTCGCACTTCCAATGGATCGCCATACCAAATTTGTGGATGTAATTCTTCCGCTAGCTCTTCCCCATCTTCTTACCTATCGTGTTCCCTTTGTGCTCAACGACCTGGTGAAAACAGGGCAGCGAGTGATAGTCCAGTTGCGCGATAAAAAACTTTATACTGCATTGGTGCGCGAAGTGCATGAGAGAGTGCCGGCACGATACGAAGCGAAGTACATTGATGAAATTCTGGATGAGTTGCCGGTGGTAACACCGCAGCAACTCGAATTGTGGGATTGGGTGGCGCGATATTATTGCTGCTATCCCGGTGAAGTGATGATGGCGGCCTTGCCCTCAGCATTGAAACTTTCGAGCGACACAAAAATTGCTTTGGCCGAGGGCTTCTCCGATGATTCTTATGAATGGAATAATCGCGAGTGGCAATTGATAGAAGCACTCCGCGATGGCAAAACACTTTCAATAAAAGATCTCCCGAAAATTCTTGGTTTCAAAACAGTGCAGTCCACCATAAAATCACTGGTGGAAAAAAAGGCAATTCATACCGAGGAAGAAATCAGGGAAAAATTCAAGCCCCGAAAAACAGATTTTGTACGCATAGGTCCCCTTGCCGATACAGAGGAAAAACTACAGCACATATTTTCTGATCTGGAAAAGCGCAAGGCCATCAAACAAACGGAAACACTTATGATGTTTCTTAAACTGAGCGGATGGGACGAAGGCAAACACGGCCAGGTGGAGCGTATAAAACTCCAGCAAGCATCAGGTACCAATGCCGGAGTGATTGCCAACATGGAAGCGAAAGGAATTTTCGTAACCTGGTGGAAAGAAATCGGAAGGCTTAGCACCGATTTGTTTTCATCGGAAACCACTAAACCTCTTTCGGCTGTTCAACAAACTGCCCTTCATCAATTGCAGGAACAATGGATGGAAAAAGATGTGGTGCTATTGCATGGGGTAACCTCATCGGGTAAAACAGAGATTTACGCGGAGCTTATCAACCATGAAATAAAAAAAGGTAAACAGGTGCTTTTTCTTTTGCCAGAAATTGCGCTCACCACTCAAATCATTAATCGGCTTCGAAAGTATTTCGGCAAGGAGGTGGGTGTGTACCACAGCGGTTACAGCGATAACGAACGCACCGAAGTATGGCACAAAGTGTTGAGCAACATTCCTGGAGAGTGCGATATAATTCTGGGAGCACGCAGCGCACTGTTCCTCCCCTTTAACCGCCTGGGGTTGGTGATAGTGGATGAGGAGCACGAACACAGTTACAAGCAGCACGACCCGGCACCACGTTACCATGCACGGGACCTCAGCATTGTGCTGGCAAAAAAATTCAATGCAAAAGTTCTACTGGGTTCCGCCACACCTGCCATCGAAAGTTTCCGTAATGCGGAGAGCGGCCGTTATGGCTTAGTTCAATTGACTGAAAGATTTGGCGGTGTAGAACTTCCTGAAATTTTCATCGCGGATATCAGGCAGGATTTAAAGTCGAAAACCATGCGCACCAATTTCGGGGAGTTGCTGGTGCGCGAAATGACCGAGGCTTTGCAACGCGAAGAACAAATTATCCTCTTCCAAAACCGCAGAGGTTATTCACCTCTTTGGCAATGCCATGATTGCGGAATGATTCCACAATGCGTTCGTTGTGATGTTAGTCTTACCTACCACAAAGCCGGGCACCAGTTGCGATGTCACTATTGCGGATACGCCACTGACCCGCCCCGGGCTTGCGGTGCCTGTGGAAGCACGGACTTGCGGATGTTGGGTTTCGGAACCGAAAAAGTGGAAGAGGATATCGCTGCATTGTTTCCGGAAGCCAGTGTGCAGCGAATGGATCTTGATACCACAAGGAGCAAATCCAGCTACCAGAAAATCATCAGCGATTTTGAAGACAGGCGGGTAAACATTTTGGTGGGAACTCAAATGGTGACCAAAGGATTGGACTTTGACAACGTAAGCCTTGTGGGCATTCTCAATGCGGATAAAATGATGAACTATCCCGACTTCCGTTCCTTTGAAAGAAGCTTTCAACTGATGATGCAGGTGGCAGGTCGTGCAGGCCGCAAAGAGAAGCGTGGGAAGGTGATAATACAAACCTACTCGCCTGCTCATTGGTTGCTGGAAACTATCGTGCAAAACGATTACCAGGCATTGTACCAGCGCGAGATGGGGGAGAGGAAGGCACACTATTACCCGCCCTTCACGCGGCTCATGAAATTTACATTAAAACACAAGCAGGATGATGTGGTGGAAAATGCTTCTCTTACAATTGGAAAGGAGTTGAGAAAAAAATTTGGCGAAAGAATTATGGGTCCCGAAAGACCTATGGTGCCGCGCATCAACAACTATTTTCTTCGCCAGTTTCTTATCAAACTGGAACGAACCAATGAGGCCCTCGATATGAAAACTGAAATGGTGAAGCTGGTACGCGAACAACTTCTGCAATCCGATTTTAAAAGTGTGAGGCTGGCTGTAGATGTGGATCCGGTTTAACTTGAGCAAACCCGTGTCGTCATAGTTTTTTCACTTTACTCATTCCCAATTCCCACCTTCTTGCCCACGAATTTCTTCTGTTCCAATTCTCCCACAATGAAATCGGCAAGGTCGCCACTGGTAATGTTCCAGCTCTGGGTGGGATAAGAGTCTTGAGTTTTAAAGCCTCCCTTTCGGTCAGCATCATCAATAACCGGAGGACAGACAAATGTGAAATCAAGGTGCGAACTAAGCAGTGCATCCAGCACGCGGATGTGGGCTTGTGTCACTTCCACATATTCCCGCGGAAAGGTGGCAGTTTCATAAACCTTCAGGTGTTCGCTGGCTTGTAGCGCACCAATACCGCCAATAGCAATCACACGTTTTATGTGGTGAATGCGCATGGCATTTATAATATGATGGATAAAAGCAAGGCGGTGCATGTCATCCCTGGCACTGAGGGCAGACACTACCGCATCATGACCTTTCACTGCATTGGAAACCGACTCCTGGCTCAATGCATCGCCCTTCACAATGGTGAGGTTGGGATGAAGCAAATGGATTTTGCCAGGGTCGCGCACAAATGCGGTCACCTTGAGACCTTTTTCTAGAGCGCGTTTCACACACTGGAGGCCAGCTCTTCCGTTTGCACCGAATACAATTATGTTCATGATATCAATTTGAGAATTTGAAATGACAATGAGGGTTCGAAAGTCGGCTACTTCCGGAATTCACACAAACAATTTTTTGTTAGTCGCACTTTCATCTTATATGGTTATTGGCTTCCTGCTCAAATCTTATATCTCAAATCCCATTTCTCTTATCTTCTATCCCAATTAGCTTCGCCCTCTCTTTATGATTTCCGACAAAAAACCGGTTCAGGATTTTGTGGCTCTTTGCCAGGCTAAAGGAATTGAACACATTGTGATAACTCCTGGCTCACGCAATGCACCGTTCTCCATCAGTTTTCATGAGCACCCTTCGTTCCATACCTACAGCATAATTGATGAACGCAGTGCAGGATTTTTTGCGTTGGGTATTTCACAGCAAATTGCAAAACCCGCTGTCATTATTTGTACAAGCGGAACCGCAGCACTCAATCTTGCACCTGCAATTGCTGAGGCATATTACCAGCGAGTGCCTCTTCTCATCATCACTGCCGACCGCCCCATAGAGTGGATAGACCAGGGCGAAGGCCAAAGCATCCGCCAGCGTGATGTGTTCAGGAATTATGTAAAAGGTTCTTATGAAATTGCTGAAGAAGCGAGTGATGGAGATCTCGTTTGGTACAACGTTCGGCTGATGGACGAAGCTATGCGACTCTGTACCGAAGGAGTTCATGGGCCGGTGCACATCAACTTTCCATTGCGTGAAAGTCTTTATAAAACAATAGGTGATTTCTCTTCACAAGTAAAAGAAGTGAAACGCGCTTCCACCGACTTATCGTTGAGCGATGATGAAAAAGAAAAAATCCTCAACACCATTTCAACTGCTAAAAGCATAATGGTGCTGGCTGGCCAGATGCTACCGAACGAATCATTATTGAAATCACTGAAACAATTTTCTGCAAACCCGAGGGTGATTGTTTTTACTGAAGCACACAGCAATCTTACCGATGAAAATTTTGTAACCACAATTGATCGCCTCATCATGGGTTTTGATGAAGAGCGGAAAAAGAATTTCATTCCTGATTTGCTCATAAGCATCGGGCGAAACATTATATCGAGAAAAATCAAGGAGTATTTGCGCAGTGGGAAAATGGAGCACTGGCACGTTGACATCAGTGGCGAATGCCTGGACACCATGAAGAATCTCACCAAGGTGATTCCACTTTCTCCGGAGGCTTTCTTTGAAGAATTGAAAACTTCGGCAATCGCTGATAATAAAATTCCTGGTTACGGAAGCGAACTCTTGAAACAGAATTCCACAACGCGGAATTCTGCCAATCTGTTTTTGCAATCATCCCCATTCAGCGACTTGAAAGCCTTTGATACGATACTAAAACGAATTCCTGCCGGCAGCGATTTGCAAATGGGAAACAGCAGCGTGGTTCGCTACGTTCTTTTGAGTGATGCAAGAAAAGACCTGCACTATTTCGGCAACCGGGGAGTAGCCGGTATTGATGGTTGCACCAGCACAGCGGTTGGCGCAGCGTACATCACAAAACGACTTACCACACTCATCACAGGTGATATTGGATTCATGTACGACAGCAATGCTTTCTGGAACGAATACGTTTCACCAAAGTTGAAAGTGATTGTGATAAACAATGGTGGTGGTGGAATTTTCCGCATCATCGAAGGGCCTTCCACAACCAATGCATTAGAAAAGTTTTTTGAAACAACTCACTCGCGCAAAGCAGACAAACTCGCAGCGATGTACAACTTGAACTACCGACTTGCAGAAAATGAAAATCAACTTGAGGATGGATTGACATGGTTGTACTCAACAAACGATTGCAGCATTCTTGAAGTGAGCACACCGAGGCTGGAAAATGATAAAGTGCTCAAGAATTATTTCGACTTCATTAAAAACAAGTTTATGAAATGAAAAGACCCTGGCAACCCTTAAAAGAATTTTCTGACATCCGGTTCGAGTACTTCGAAGGGATTGGTAAAATCACGATCAACCGACCGAAGGTTTACAATGCGTTTCGTCCGGAAACCAACCAGCAGATGATTGAGGCAATTGACATTGCCCGCGAGCGGCAGGACATTGCCGTTGTGGTTCTTACCGGTGAAGGCGACAAAGCATTTTGTAGCGGTGGCGACCAGAATGTGAAAGGCGTTGGCGGCTACATTGGTGAAGATGGTGTTCCCCGCCTCAATGTTCTTGATCTCCATAAACGTATCCGCGAATTACCTAAACCTGTCATTGCAATGGTGAATGGTTATGCCATCGGTGGTGGCCATGTGTTGCATGTAGTTTGTGATCTGACTATCGCTGCAGACCATGCACGTTTTGGACAAACAGGTCCGAAGGTTGGAAGTTTTGATGCAGGTTTTGGATCTAACTTCCTTGCCAGTCATGTCGGCCAGAAAAAAGCACGGGAAATTTGGTTTCTCTGCGAACAATACTCTGCAGACGAAGCCGAGAAAATGGGAATGGTAAATAAAGTTGTCCCACTTGCCGAGCTTGAAAATGAAACCGTGCGTTGGTGCAAAATCATGATGAAGCATTCCCCGCTCGCGCTGCGAATGATAAAGCGTGGCCTCAATGCAGAACTGGACGGCCAACGAGGCCTCATGGAATTTGCAGGTGATGCTACACTTCTTTATTACCTCACTGAAGAAGCGCAGGAAGGCAAACGTGCATTTCTTGAAAAACGCGATCCTGATTTTAAGAAATATCCGAAATTTCCTTAGTCGGAAATTGAAAGCGAGCCTTACGCAGTTGGGAGCAAACTGTGCTCAATAATCAGAGGGCAAAAGGCAGTCATCAAGTAAAGTAGCGGGATTCAAAAACAAAGTCAGTGGCAGAACCTCAAAAGAAATTCAAGGCGTGGATGAGTGCTATGCGGCTGCGTACGCTTCCGCTGGCGGCTTCTTGCGTACTGGTTGGAAGCGCTTTGGGTTGGAATACTTCCGCACAACCTATACTCATTCTTCTTCTTGCTCTGTTCACTTCATGGCTATTGCAAATTCTGTCTAACCTGGCGAATGATTATGGAGACCACACTCATGGTGCCGACAATGAAAATCGGGTAGGGCCAACACGAGCACTACAAAGCGGAGTCATTTCGAAATCGGAAATGTTTCGCGCAATCATCATTTGTGCATCACTGACATTTGTGAGTGGCATTGCATTACTCTGGTTCGCTATGGGGAAAGCAGGATTGTTTGCCGAAGCACTGGTGCTACTTGCCATTGGGGTGGCATCAATCACAGCGGCTATCAAATACACATCAGGAAAAAACCCTTATGGATATCGTGGATTTGGCGACCTGTTTGTTTTCTTCTTTTTCGGGATTGTCGGAGTGTGCGGCTCCGCCTTTCTGCATGATACCCACTTTGATTGGCGATGGCTTCTGCCAGCAAGTTCAATTGGCCTGTTCGCAACTGCGGTTCTCAATCTTAACAACCTGCGCGATCATGTAAATGACAGAGCAAGCGGCAAGAAAACTCTTGTAGTGATTATGGGTTTTAACCGTGCCAAGTGGTACCATTTATTTCTTATTTCGACAGGGTGGTTTTGCATCGCGGTTCTTTTTTCGTTGCAAGCTGAAACAAAATTCATTGGGTGGATTTTCATTCCATTAACTGTGATGCTCCTCAACATCCGGAATGTTTTTCGCTGTACCCAACCGGTAGCACTGGATCCCGAACTGAAGAAAATCGCACTCAGCACTTTCCTGTTTGCGTTGCTTTTTTTTCTTTCTGTAGGGCTTCGCATTTTTTAATGCGTCAACCATGTTTTTTCTAACTTCCTACTTTCACGCCCTGCACCTTATTGCCTTAAACCACCATGTCCCGTTCCTCCCGCCTTTTCGGTATTGATCTAGCTTATGTTATTGCCACACTGATGTGCGTTGCCATCAGTTATTTCTTCGTGGTGGGCGACCGACTTCACTTTCTCAACCATGTCCATTACTTTCCATTGGTTGACATTTTTCCCGCCTTGTTTTTCTTCCTCAATGGCATGACTATTACGTTATCCATGCGCGACAATCATACTTCACAGCGAAAGTTGATTGCCTTCAACACCAGGAAGGGAACCATATTGTTGCTGCTGGGATTGGCGTTTGCAACCTTATGGTCGCTCAATATCCTTGTAGTTTGCGGAGTGTTCTACATACTCGCATCTTACGTTGCTCGTTTCAATACTGTAATTCTGCGTGTATTCGTAGTGTTCTGTGCAGTGATGACCATTGTCCTAATCTCCTTTACCGAGGTGCACACGTCAGTTCGCTACCAGGGATTTAACCTCGAAGGCAGCGGCCTGTATGATCTAGCCTCTTTTTTTCTATTCAATGGATATTATTCAATTCTGCCTTGGATTGTTTTTTTCCTGGCTGGCATTCTTCACGGGAGGGGTCAAGTGCATGTGCGCGGTATGCTATCGCCTAACAATTTACTGGCGATGCTTTGGATTCTCATATCCTTTGTGGTGCAGTATTTCTGCCTTACGGTTTATCAGGATAAGGAAGAACTTTTTGCTGGTAAGTATTTTCCGCTACATGTAAAAGTCTTTATCCCTGCCTTCATTGTTATGGGTTTGGGAAGTTGCGTATTGCTTACCAATTCTTGCGTGTATCTGCTCCAAAAGTTGGAGAAGAATAGGTTCACGGTATGGATACAAGAAATCTCTAGTCTTAAGTACAGCATCCTGCTCATCCACCTTGTTCTGGGTGTTATTGTGATAAAGGGATTCAACACCAACTTTCATTCGCGGTGGAGCATCACTGCTTATTCTATTGCTATGGTGGTGCTGGTGGTATTGCTTTGCCGGCTGTGGAAAAAAAGAGTCAATACACTGGGTCCGGCAGAATGGCTGATGAAACGATTATCAGGTTCGCAGAGGTAGTGCAACTGCGTTTTGTGCGCAGACGTTTTCAATTCCTGAAACCCGCAGTTACATCGCGTGATGTAATGACAACACGGAACGCGTGGTACATTATTGCATCTGATAAAACCCAACCTGGCGTTTTCGGCATTGGAGAATGTGCTCCTATTGAAAACCTGAGCCGTGAACATGAAGTTGATATGGACGCTGCACTTACTTCCTTGTGCGAACCAGCATCACGCGACCACTTTCTTCAATCTGCAATCCTCAACTTTCCTTCCATCCATATGGGGTTTGAAACGGCACTACTTGATCTGAATGGCGGAGGCACAGGAATTATTTTCCCATCAGCTTTTATCAAGGGTGAAGAACAAATTAAAATCAATGGTTTGATATGGATGGCTTCCAAAAAAGAGATGATAATGGAAGCGGAAGAAAAAATTGCAGCAGGCTTTCAATGCATCAAAATGAAAATTGGTTCAATTGATTGGAAGGACGAATTGGAAATTTTACAAACCATTCGGTCAATGGGTGGAAATGAAATTCAGTTGCGTGTAGATGCCAATGGCGCCTTCGAAAAAATTGAAGGAACAAATTTCAAGTGGCAAAATGTGATTACAAAACTTGAATCGCTCTCTCGGTTCAACCTTCACTCCATTGAACAGCCTGTTTTTGATCTGGACGCACTGACCGAATTGTGCAAGCTGAACATCATTCCTATTGCCTTAGACGAATCGCTGATTGAGCCAACGACAGCTTCAGCCAAAGAGAAATTGCTGGACGCGGTAAATCCACACTACATCGTTTTGAAGCCCACGCTAATTGGCGGATTTCAGCGCAGCGAAGAATGGATTCGTTTGGCCAATGCCAGAAATATCGGGTGGTGGATTACATCCGCATTAGAATCGAACATTGGGCTGAGTGCCATAGCGCAATGGGCTTCCATACTGGGCAGCCATGAATTCCAGGGGTTAGGAACGGGAAAACTTTTCACCAACAATATTCCCACATCGCTCTATGTAAAGGATGGTAAGCTTGGCTTTGATCCAGAACAAAAAATTGACACGTCCGCTATTTTGCTCGCATGAAAAGTTTTTTCATCGGTGACCGCGAGTTCAACAAAACGGAACTCGAATTGTGGGCATGGAGCCGCCTGCGCGATGCACCGGGTTGGGAAAAAGCACACCTACTTTTTATTCTTCAATGGCTGGCACATGTAGACTTTGTTGTGGTACACACTTCCGGTTCCACCGGGGAACCAAAGCCAATAAAACTTTTGAAGAAACACATGGAGGCCAGTGCAAAACTTACGTCATCATATTTCCAACTGCCTGCCCAATCACGCGTATTGCTTTGCCTTCCATCTACAGGTATAGCAGGCAAAATGATGATTGCGCGCAGCCTTGTCAACGGTTGGAAACTGTATTGGCAGCAACCCTCATCGCATCCGCAAATTGTACCGGGCAGCCACTACGACTTTGCTGCCCTCACTCCCATGCAGGTGCAAAACCTGCTCACTGATTCCAGGGAAAAGTTTGAAGAAATAAAAACAGTCATAATTGGCGGAGCTGAAATTTCACCGGGTCTCGAAAAACAAATTGCAGAGTGTAGTAATTGCTGCACAGCCACATTTGCAATGACGGAAACCTGCACACATATAGCTGTCCGCGAGCTTAATGGCACCCATGCTTCGCAACACTATCATGCATTGCCTGGAGTGATTTTCCGCCAAGATGAACGCGGTTGCCTTTGTATAACCTCTGAATACTTGGGCAACATTGAAATTGTAACCAATGATATAGTTCAGTTGAGCGGATCAACAGCTTTCCAGTTTGTGGGTAGATGGGACAATGTCATCAATTCAGGAGGAGTGAAATTATTTCCTGAAAAAATGGAAGCAAAACTGAAATCAAGAATTGCCGAACCGCATTTCATTATAGGAAGAGACGATGTTTACTTCGGGAAAAAGGCGGTGCTCTACATTGAAGGTTGGCCATGGCCTGATGAAAAAGTTGAGCAGTTAAGGCAGGATATGAAAAACATATTACAACCCACGGAAGTGCCAAAGGAAATTGTATTTGCCTTGAAATTTGAACGAACACATGCTGGAAAAATCAAACGGAGGAACTACTGAATGAAAGAACTTGTTTTTGCATCGGCCAATAAACACAAGGTGGATGAAGTAGCAGCCAAACTGGGAGGACAAGTTCACTTACTTGGACTGACTGACATCGGCTGTACCGAAGAAATTCAGGAAACCGCTTCTACCCTTGAAGGAAATGCGCTGATCAAAGCTAGATTTGTTTTCGATCGCTTCAACAAAAAATGTTTTGCTGATGATACTGGGTTAGAAGTGGAAGTGCTAAACGGACAGCCCGGTGTTTTTTCAGCACGGTATGCTGGAGATGCAAGAAGTTCAGAGGCGAACATTGAGAAATTATTTACTGAACTTCACTATGAAACAAATCGCAAAGCACAATTCAGAACGGTGATTTGTCTCATCATTGCTGGGGAAGTGCATTTCTTTGAAGGAATTGTGAAAGGACACATTGCAAGAGAAAGAAGAGGCAACTCAGGCTTTGGATATGATCCTGTTTTTATTCCCGAAGGTTCATCCAGAAGTTTTGCGGAAATGAATCTTGAAGAGAAGAACATACTTAGTCATCGTGCGCTGGCCATTGGAAAGATGAAAAAGTTTCTATCGCACTCTCAACTAATGAATTCTTGAAAAATTCCTGAAGTTCAAGGCCCACCGAAGCAAACACAGGAATAAATTCGCACTTTTCAATTTAGGCCGATTTCAAATTCAAGAAAACGCACTCATGGGGAAAAAACTCTTACTGGAACACGACCACATCCCGGGAATAAATACACTCAGTGTCTATCGCCAACATGGTGGCTACACTGCTTTGGAAAAAGCATTGAAGCAAATGACTCCAGAACAGATACTGGAAGAAGTGAAAGTGAGTGGCCTTCGCGGGCGCGGTGGAGCAGGATTTCCAACGGGACTGAAATGGAGTTTCCTTGCAAAGCCCGATGGCGTGCTGCGCTACCTCGTTTGCAATGCGGATGAATCGGAACCGGGAACTTTTAAAGACCGTTACCTGATGGAGCGCATTCCGCATCTGTTGATTGAAGGAATGATTGCCTCGAGTTTCGTGCTGGGTGCCAAAACATCTTACATATATATAAGAGGCGAATACTTTTATGTGGCGCGAATGGTTGAGCGCGCTCTTGCCGAATGTTATGAAGCAGGATTGCTCGGTAAAAACATTTTCAATTCCGGTTTCGACCACGATTGTTACGTGCAGATTGGTGCAGGTGCTTACATCTGCGGTGAAGAAACTGCCTTGCTCGAATCGCTGGAAGGCAAACGCGGCAATCCGCGAATCAAACCTCCCTTCCCTGCGGTGGCTGGTGTATGGGGATGTCCAACTGTGGTGAACAACGTGGAAACCATTGCTGCTGTGGTTCCTATTATCAAAGATGGTGGTGCTGCTTACGCAGCAATTGGAATTGGGAAAAGCACCGGAACAAAATTGATTTCTGCAAGCGGCCACATCAACAAACCGGGTGTCTATGAAATTGAATTGGGTGTTCCTGTCGAAGAATTTATTTACAGCGATGAATGGTGCGGAGGAATACGCAACGGGAAAAAAATGAAAGCGGTGGTGGCCGGTGGTTCATCAGTTCCCATTCTTCCCACTGAGTTGATTCTGAAAACTGCCGCAGGCGAACCACGCTTGATGACTTATGAAAGCCTGGGCGATGGTGGTTTTGCAACCGGCACAATGTTAGGTTCAGGTGGTTTCATTGTGATGGACGAAGACACAAGCATTGTAAAAAATCTCTGGAACTTCACGCGTTTTTATCATCATGAAAGTTGCGGACAATGTTCGCCATGCAGAGAAGGAACAGGATGGATGGAAAAAATCCTGCATAGGATTCTTGACGGACACGGCACATTGAAAGATGTGGATTTGCTTTGGGACATTCAGAGCAAAATCGAAGGCAAAACCATTTGTCCTCTGGGCGAAGCTGCCGCATGGCCTGTGGCCGCGGCCATCCGCCATTTCAGAAAAGAGTTTGAAGAATACGTAACACGACCATCTTCTATCAAAGATGTGAAGCATTATTATAGGTTAAACAATTTAATTGAAGTATAACATGAACTGTCCCGTATGTAAAAACACCAGCCTCGTAATGAGCGACCGCTCAGGAGTTGAAATTGACTACTGCCCAAACTGTAGAGGAGTTTGGTTAGACCGTGGAGAACTCGATAAAATCATAGAGCGCTCCAGCAACCACTATGAAGGAAAACGCAATGATGAGCGTCCGCCTCAATCCGAAAGTGAAAAACGACATGACGACCGACCATCGTATTCCGATGATGACAAACGCAACTACAGCGAACACGATAAAAACTATCCTGCGAAAAAGAAGAAAGGATTTTTTGGGGAAATGTTTGACTTTGATTAAACTGGAACAATGGCCAAAATCACAATTGACGGAATAACAGCCGAAGTGCCCGATGGCACAACCATCCTAAACGCAGCGCGAATGATTGGCGGAGAAATAGTTCCGCCAGCGATGTGTTATTACACCAAGTTGAAAACAAGCGGTGGCTATTGCCGCACGTGCATCGTGAACGTGACCAAAGGTTCCGACAAAGACCCGCGGCCCATGCCCAAGCCAGTGGCATCATGCCGCCAAACGGTAATGGACGGAATGGAAGTTCAGAACATCACTTCACCGGAATTACTCGAAGCGCGTGCAGGTGTTGTGGAGTTTCTTCTCATCAATCATCCGCTGGATTGCCCCATATGTGACCAGGCGGGAGAATGCGATTTGCAAAACCTCGCTTACGAAAATGGCAAGGAAGGAACACGTTATGAATTTCCAAGAAGAGAGTTTGAAAAAATTGACATCGGTGACAAAGTGCAATTGCACATGACGCGCTGCATTCTCTGTTATCGCTGCGTAAAAGTTGCCGAGCAAATAACTGATGGGCGAGTGCACGGTGTAATCAATCGCGGTGATGTGAGTGAAATTTCCACGTACATAGAAAACGTAATTGAAAATGATTTTTCGGGAAACGTGATTGATGTTTGTCCCGTGGGTGCACTCACTGATAAAACCTTCCGTTTCAAACAACGCGTGTGGTACACCAATCCAATGGATGCTCATCGTGATTGTCCGACTTGCGCTGGCAAAGTTCGTTTGTGGTACAAAGGGGAGGAAGTGCTTCGCGTCACAGGCCGCAAAGACACGTATGGAGAAGTGAACGAATGGATTTGCAACGAATGCCGTTTCGACAAAAAGAAAACCAGCGATTGGACAATTGAAGGCCCCGCCCATATCGAACGCGGTTCTGTTATTTCAGCCAACCACTACGAAAGTCTGAAAGCGCTGAAGTCAACCATTGCGCGGCAGAAAAAATCGGCTGTTGATGGAAATAAGCGTTTGCTTGGGCATGGTGCGCTCGACCCGAATAACGTGCATTGATCTTTGCTGCCATGAGCGACCAAATTGCCACCCTTTAACCTCAAAAGGGAGATGCGTTCACTACATCATTACTCAGTGATTTCCACCAATCTACCTGCTTACCCTTATTAGCCACTAAACCTTCATCAGTCACCTTTGCAGAGGAAACTTTCCAGGTCAAAAATCTAATCACGATATTTTGCACCCGGCTATCTCTCAAAAACATTCCATGAAAGAACTTTCTCATTGCTACAAAATTTTTTCATGTACTTCCTCTGCCCAGGCTGCCACTTGAGCCAGTTTCCAGCGGAGGATTGAGTCTTCGCATGTTTTCTTCGCTTCATTCAGCAATCAACAGAGTTGTGCCAGTTCACGGCATGTGGATTCTTTTCTGAGTAAGGGCAAGAGCATTCTTGGACATGCAATTAAAGTTGATCCCAGTTCATCTGACCCATCATCACCGCACTTGCTTCTATCTCGACCAGCATTTCAGGGTCAATCAATTTTCTAACTTCAACCATGGTGGTTGCGGGTTTTATGTCGCGGAAATATTCACCGTGCACTTTTCCTATTTCTTCCCAACGTGAAATGTCAGTGGTAAAAATGCGTGTGCGAATTACATCGCGCATTGAAGCGCCTGCTTCTTCAATTGCCGCTTTTATTTTTTCGAGTATCAGGCGTGTTTGTCCAGCAGCATCGCCTTTGCAATGCACTTCGTTATCCACCACCGCAGTGGTGCCCGCCACTTCTATCATGTTGCCTATGCACACTGCGCGTGAATAACCGACTAGGTTTTCCCACGGTGCACCCGATGAGATATTTGTTCGTTTCATGGTATGAATATGTTGTTGAGAAAGAAAAGCGGTCGCAAGATGTGGTGAATGGCAATGCAACTTCATTTGCCGTGAATCTTTTTTGACCATGCAAAAGGAAATTATTTTAGTGGTGTTACTGGCCTACTTCGCGGTGTTGCTGGTGATGTCGTACTACACCAGCCGCAAAGCCACCAACCAGGCTTTTTTCCAGGCCAACAAATCGGCAAAGTGGTACCTGGTGGCTTTTGGCATGGTTGGCACTTCCCTTTCCGGGGTCACGTTTATTTCCGTTCCGGGCACGGTCGGCACTGCTGGCTTTGCGTATTTCCAGATTGTGATTGGTTATTTCATAGGGTACTTTGTGGTGGCGTTCGTGTTGTTGCCGCTTTATTACAAATACAACCTCACTTCCATTTATAATTACCTAGGCGAACGCTTCGGAATGTTTTCGTACAAAACCGGTGCATTGTTTTTTATAGTATCAAGAACATTGGGTGCCACGCTCAGGCTTTATCTTGTTATCGCGGTGTTGCAAGCCACCATCATGGAGGATTTGAAAATTCCTTTTGCGGTGACTTCAGTGGTGATACTGGGAATGATTTTGCTCTACACTTTCAGGGGCGGAGTAAAAACCATTGTGTGGACCGATACACTCCAAACTTTTTTCATGTTGCTGGCGCTGGTAGTCTGTGTCAGTTACATCATCAGCAGTTTGGGATTCAGTTTTTCTACAGCGATGTCCGCAATGAGCGATGCGGGTTACACGACCATCTTCAACACCGACCCGATGAGTGGGAAATATTTTCTCAAACAAATAATTGGGGGTGCGTTTATCACCATAAGCATGACCGGTCTGGATCAGGAGATGATGCAGAAAAATATTTCGGTGCGCACACTGGGCGATTCGCAGAAGAACATGGTGTCGTTCAGCTTTATTTTGGTCGCAGTCAATTTCCTGTTTCTTGTTTTGGGCGGGATGCTTTACCTCTATGCCACAAAAGCCGGTGCCCCGTTCCAAAAGGTGTTGGTGGATGGGAAGGAGCAGATGCAGTTCATACTTGACAACCAAAACATCATAGGCGATGCACTCTTCCCTACTCTCGCCATGGACTACCTGCCGGGAATTATTTCACTCATTTTTATTGTGGGACTTATCAGCGCGTTATTTCCATCAGCCGATGGTGCTCTCACTGCTCTCACTTCATCTTTTTGTATTGATATTTTGGGAATGCAGCGCGACACAACACGAGGCGAGAAAGAAAAATCAAGACAAAGGATTCGCGTTCATCTTGTGTTCACGGTGGTGTTCCTGTTTTTCGTTTTCCTGTTCCGATGGATAAACGATAAATCCATTATTGACTTCCTGCTTTACATCGCCAATTTCACCTACGGTCCGCTGCTCGGCTTGTTTGCTTTTGGAATTCTTACTAGCAGAACGTTGAGAGACAACGTTGCTCCTGTGATTTGCATCATTGCCCCACTGCTCACTTTCGCGATTGATAAAACAAGCAGCCTTTGGTTGGGCGAGTACAGGTTTGGGTCTGAACTTTTGTTGTTGAACGGTTTGCTCACTTATATCGGTCTATTCATCTTCAGCGAGGCCAAGCTTGCGAAATATTACTGAACAACAACTTGTTTTCTCACCGCACTGCTTTGAAGAATGTAAACTCCCGGTTCGAGATGAGCAATGTTCAACGATGAACATTTTTCATTCCGCAAGACCAATCTGCCGGTTGAGTCGATGAGAGAAAAGCTTTGGAGTTGTCGCGAGAAGTAAACCACATCATCGGCAGGATTTGGATAGATGGAAAAATTTTGTTCGTGTGTGTTTTCTACTGAAACATCGTTATTGGAATAGCCAGGAGTGGGAATGGATGTAAGTATATCATTATCTGAACCATCAGGCTCAAGTTCGTAGAATGCAATCGAACTTTGACTAACGCTCAACTGGCTTACCCAGCGTGGTTCACCTTCTTCATAGTTCACAAGCCAAACAATATTTTCATTTTGCATTGGGTTAATCTTGAAGTTCGCATGTAATGCGCCTTGTTCTTCATCATCATCCAACCAAACCAGAAGGAATTCTCCCGCGTTAAGAATCACATCCGGCAGTTGCCATTTGTTCCAGTTCGACATTTCTTCGGTCAGGTAAAGATCACCGAGATTCATAGGAGTTAATCCTGCGTTGTACAGTTCAACCCAATCTTCTTCCTCACCAAATTCATCTGTAGCATAGGGACTGGATACTCCGGTTTCATTTATGATCACATCAACTTCTGATGGAGAAGTCCACATGAATGATGGCTCACATAAGTACTCGGATAATTCACCGTTGATCGTGCATTCCAATTTGAAGAATCTTTTGTCAAGGGCCGGGTCCATGAATGATGAAAACCCCCGGTAAATGTTATCTCCTGCTATTCCGATTTCCTCACCATAAGCAGTGAACTCATACCAGTTTGTTCCATTGTGAGAATACTTCAGCAGGCATGAATCTGAGGCTAAGCCGGTAATCATTGCGTCAGCGTAAAGTGGTCCGAAACTTCCACTTGAGAGATGATCGCAACCAATCCAATGCACTACTACCTCCGGTTCCTCTGCCTCTTCCAATTGATTCAATACACTTTCAACTCGTGCATTTACATATTCAGAAATGGAGTAGTCCACATGTTCGCCCCATGCCAAATCAATTGCATTAAGGAAGTCATCATCATCAAAACCATAATCAAGTGTGCGGTACACATCTTCAAGTGCAGCTTCTTCAATGAGAACTTGCCATTGCTGTGCCGTTGCCGTTATGTTTTCTTCATTGAAGAACTCTTCAATGAATTTGTTCATGTAAGCAGAAAACCTTGCGCGCAATTCGGGCACCTCCATCAATCTTTCATAGAGTGGCCGGTCTTCGCCTGAAGGTTCGTAGTTGTAAATGTTTCGTGTGGGCCAGTTCTGCCCGATCCAATCTAATCCCAGAGTATTGTCCAAATCATAAGGAATCCATTCCATCAAATCGCTTTGCTGGTTGTGGTAGAGGTAGAAATTGTTTTGGTTGTAGATGTATCCATCCCAATGCCCCATAAGAATTTCGAGAACGGCATATTTCAAATAATGGTCGAGATGAAATTCCAGCTGCATTTCACATTCAAGATCATTGAGGTTGGTATTGTTCAACGCATCAATGAAGGTGGCAATGTATTCGTAGTTGTCGGGAAAATTGTTAGTCTTGAGATCATAAATTCTTCTCCCGAATAATTCTTCCTTGTACAATTCAGGATTGCTTCCCAGGTAATCGAGTGGGGCAGGGTAGAGGCATTTGTAAAGATTGCCATCCCCAATCGCACCATCGAAATAGGTCTTGCAGAATTCTTCGTCAATGTGCTCCACATTGAGGTAAAGTCCTTTGTACTCATCGTTCACAAAAAATTTCACGTAGGAAGTTCTTGAACCGGGAAGGCCGGCTTCACGAATAATGTCCCAGCAAAGTTTAGAACGGAGCAGCGATGGATCGTTGTGCTCCCCATTGAGGTTCATTTTTTCCAATCCTTCCCACATACCATTGTTGTCAAACGTGTTGAACGAAACCTTGAACGATTTCTTGAAGGCTTCGCGACTTGTGTTTCCACGAAGGCGAAATCCGATAGCAGGAACCGTGTCAGTCAGCCCACTGCTTTCAAAAACAAAGGTTGCAGGATATTCATGATTGCTGTACCAGTTTTCTTCGAGCAACATATCATCGAGCGAGTCCTGATTGAGTGTAATGCGAACGATTGCCACTTCGGCTTGAGGAAATGCCAGACCGAAATCAGGAAGAAGTTGAGCGGTTGATTCATCCTGAAAAAGAATTACGGTGCAAATGCAGATCAAAGCTTTCATAGAAAATCTGATGTCAATGGTGAAGTTGAAGTGTCAAATCTATAAGTCCTTTTTCGCCATTCAATATTTACACTCTTACAGAAAGTAATCCGCATGCAATTAGTCTCGTATGGACGACCAAGCTTTGGGCGTGGTAGTAAAGGATGATTTGAGAATCGCATAGCCGCAAAGGCTAAAGTCGTCATAATGCTTTCTGAAGTTCGCGCGGCTAGCACAAAGGATTTATTTATTACAAAAGATCGGCCTTACAGGAATAGAATCAGGAAGGAGTCAATTCTATGAAACAGGACAGATGGAAAATAAAAAATCCGCTCCCCACACGTCATCGCGTGGCGGAGCGGATTTTTACAATCTCAGATTAATTTTATTGACAAGTTGTTCCGAATACCGCCATGAAAATCAAAAGATCGCTCACGTTGGAAGGACCATCACCGTTTAGGTCAAACACACCACAGGTTGAAGGACAACCAAAGTTAGCCATGAACAACAACAGATCGGAGACATTGATCTGACCATCGTTGTTGAAGTCGCCTGCGCAAGCATTGATCTCCGCGCCTGCCAATGTTCCGTTACAGTTGTTGTCAATGTTTTGGCCTGTGCCCGGTGCTCCCGGATGAACCGCTCCGTTGTTGTCATCACAATCGCTGCCAGTGATGCTCCAGCCAGCACCCGGATTATCACACCAACCAACAAAACTGTTGGGGTTGCCATAACCATCAGCATCTATATCCTGATAATAAGTAATGGTGGAGAAGCACGAACCATCATCGCATCCGGCATCGCTGTCATAGTTACATGCCGCAGCATTTGTACAACCGGAATAGGTGCAAATACCATTCATACACGATCCGGCTGTGTAATTACATGCGGTTGGATCATTGCAAGTAACGGGAAAGGTGCAAGTTCCATTCATACATGTTCCGGCTGTGTAGTTGCAAGCAGTTGGATTGTTACATGCAACAGGGAAGATGCAGGTTCCATTCATACATGTTCCTGCTGTGTAGTTGCAAGCAGTTGGATTGTTACATGCAACAGGGAAGATGCAGGTTCCATTCATACATGTTCCTGCCGTGTAGTTGCAAGCAGTTGGATTGTTACATGCAACAGGGAAGATGCAGGTTCCATTCATGCATGTTCCTGCTGTGTAGTTGCAGGCAGTTGGATTGTTACAAGCCACCGGATAATTGCAGGTGGCAGCACATCCGGCCGAAGCGCTGTAGTTACAAGCAAGAAGATCGAGGCAGCCTGGATAAGTGCAAGAGCCATCATTGCTGTTGGCTGCAGCATTGTAGTTGCAAGCTGTGAGATCGGTACATCCGGGAATGATACATGATCCATCGTCCAGTGTAGCACATGAGTTGTAATTGGTAGCAAGTGGGTTGGTACAGCCGCTGATATTGGTCATTGCAACCTGTATGTTGAATGTTCCTTCATAGTCAGCCCAACCGCCTGCCTGTATCAGGTATGTGTTGCCGGGAATAAGTGAGCCGGGGCATGATAAACTGACGAGTGAAGCAAGACCCGGCCCGCTATCATCATCGCAACCTAGTATGGTTCCACCGCAACTGCTGTACACTGCAATGCGGGTGTCGATATTGGTTCCTGTAGTTGTGCTCACCACAATATTTCCACCGGTGTAATTGAAACTATACCACACATCACGCATCTGGGTAGCCCCGTTGTTTCCGCAGTTGGGATTCGGGCCATCAATGCATGTGTTGGAATTATCCGAAGCCAAAAGTCCTCCGTTTACCGTTAGAGGAATGGCCTGTCCACATTGGTCGTTTGCTACTCCATAAGAGCAGGAACCATCATCCGTATTTGCCAACTGAGTATAGTTGCAGGCAAGCGGATCAGTGCATCCGGCAATGCCAACACAAAATGTGTTGGATGCTCCAAATCCGTAAGCGGAAATTGCCATCTGGAACACGATGTTTCCGAAATTATCTGTCATGTAATAGGCTCCATTCGGGATACAGCCTGCAAGGCCATCACCATAGAGGTCGTTGATGTTAAAGGTGTAAAAGCATCCGAGGTCCATGCAAATGTCCCAGGTGTAAACGGTTTGATCGCCCAGGGTGTTTGCTGCTTGTGATTCCACCACCGTTCCCAATGGATCAAGAATTTCCCAAGACACATCTTCTCCATAACAGTCCGTTGCGATAGTTAGTTGATAAGTAACGCATGAATAAGTGCAGGATCCATCATCCACATTGGCAGCAGCATTGTAGTTGTCGGCAAAGGGATTAGTGCATCCAAACACAGCAACAAAAGGAACACAGAAATTGTGCGATGTGCCGAAGCCATAATTTGAGACGGCCATGTCCACCAGCGTATATCCGGAGTTATCATCTGTGATGAAGTAGTTTCCATCTACTCCGCACCCGAATGCAGTGCCATTCATGCCATCGCCATACGAATCATTGATGTTGAAATCAAAACAACCATCGGGAAGACACATGGGAATAGTAAAGGTGGCGAGGTTGCCATAAGGGCCACCACTGTACACGATGTTTCCACCTTCATTAGTCACTGTCCACGATGCTTCGTTTCCCCAGCAGTCAGTGCTCAATGTCAAAGTCACATCGTTGGTTCCACCGGTTACATAGTAACCGGTTGATGTGCTGTTATTCACAATGTTGTCGTCCGTGGCCGAACCATTGATTGAAGTAAATGCGAACACGGTGCTGAAGGCACCGGTTCCATAATTATAAGCGGGCAAGGTGATGTTGGTGCTTGCTCCTGTTGCAAGGCTTCCACTCCAGTTGTAAGTCTGGGCAGCTTGTCCAGCTACGGTGTACTGGATGGTGAGTTGCGTGAGTGAATTGTTGCCCGCGTTGGAAACCGAAATCTGCGGAGTAACTGATGTGCCGCATAGTGTGCCCAGAGGGGCGAGCACTTCCACCATTGCAGCATCCACAGCCGGTAATGTGTAAAGAGGCGCACTCCACAGGCCGCGCCCATAAGTAGCTGCGCGAATGGTACCGCTTGCGTAGTGTATTTCCAGTTCGCTCACTACCACATTCGGCAATGCATTCATATAAGGTGTCCATGCACCTATCACATCATCGCGATAATAAACACCCGCATCGGTGCCCACATAAATTCCATCACTCGAACCGTTTTGGTAAGTAACGCAATTGGCAGGAATGTTTGGGAGGCCGGTTGAAATATTGGTCCAGTTTGCACCACCGTTTATGGATTCATAGATTTTCTGGCCCGGATCAAAACCGGAAAGTGTCACCCATATTTTATTGGGATCGGTGGAGTGAACTGCAATGTAGGTGATGTAGTAACCGGGAAGGCCGGTAGTGATGTTTGCGAAATTGGTTCCGTCAGCAGAGCGGTAAATAGAGCCGCCCTTCGATGCGTAGATGTAGTTATTGTCCGATGGAGCTACGGCAAGTCCGTTAACATTTCCCGACCCGAACGCACCGAGTGTTGTCCACGTTGAACCTCCATTGGTGGAGCGATACACGGTTGACTTGCCTACAAAAATGTGACTGGGTATGGTGCCCAATACATAAGGCGTAACCCATGCGCCCTGTTCATTTACTCCGGTGCCGCCCGAATTTGTTATCTGGCTAAAACCTCCCGCACCTGTGGTGGTTTTGTAAATGGCACCGTAATAAATCTCTCCATACATTATTTGTTGGTTGGTGGGATCAATGGCGCATTCCATTCCGTCACCACCCACTACTTCGCTCCAGGATGCACCATCTTTCAGGTTGGTTCCGTTATCCTGCCACCCTGTTATTACTCGGTTGGAATTGGTAGCTGCACATCCCAAACGATATTGCTGTGAAATTTCCAGGTTGGAAGAAATGTCGCTGAATGATGTTCCATTGTTGGTGCTGATAAATACACCACCATCACAGCCTACAAGAAGTGTATTGGTTCCGGGTAAATAATGAAGTGCGTGAACGTCTGCATGTACATAAGGGATTCCTGCTGCACCGTACCAGTGGCCTATGCAGGTCCAGTTTGTACCGCCATCAGTAGAGCGCCATGTGTTTACTCCACCCACGAAAATGCGGTTGGCATCTTCCTGGTCGCACTCGATGGACAAATCATACCAGGCCTGGCCGCCACCACCTGTTCCGGTTTCACTCCATGTAAGAAGGTTTGGTGTGCCATCTGCCATTTGGGTCCAGTTGCTTCCGCTGTCTGTTGAGCGAAACACACCGTATAATCCATAATCGCTGTTGTTGCCTGCAAGGATGTAAACGTAGTTGCTGTTGGCATCCGACACGGCTAACGACATGCGACTTACGCCCGATGCCGGAAGTCCGGCTGTAATTTGTGTCCAGGTATCACCACCGTCCAGTGAGCGGTAGAAATCATCCGCATTTCCAGTAGCATAAACTGTGGCAGGTGTGCCTGGCTTAAACTTTATGTTCTTGTAGTTTCCTGCTAGTTCTTGGGTCCAGGATGTGCCTCCGTTAGTCGTGCGGTAGATACCATCGCTAGTTGCCGCAATCACTGTTTGTGTGCTTGTGGGATGGATGAGCAGTCGGCTGATGGTGCGTGTTTGGGTTACCGCCCAGTTTAATCCAGTGGTGTTCCATGTGCCACCTCCATCTGTTGATTTCAACACTCCCAAAGAATAGGTGTCACCAGCATCGCCATCACTGGTGCCTATGTAGAGGATGTTATGGTTCGATGGGTCAATGGCAACATCACTCACCCCTATGGATGCAAGTTCGTCCGTGTTCAGCAATGTCCAGGAAACACCAGTGTTGGTGGTTTTCCATAAACCACCGGCAGGTGCACACGCAAAAAATGTGGTGGTGCTTCCGGGCAATGGTCGCACACTGTTCACCCTGCCCGCACCCCCGCCAGAGGGAATGCTGGTGTTACCGATGTAGGTCCAGTCGCCCGGCAGGTTGTTCCTGAGGAACATTTCCGGTTTTTCTTTCATTGCTTTAAAAACTGCATCGGGAGCCATACGCTCGCCTGTGGGGTAGCAGCGGGGCTCCATAAAATTTTCCCAGCGCTTGAATTGTTTGTAGCCCTGACCTTTCACAATTTCTTTACCATCCCACTCCTTATCGAAGGACTGGCGCACATCATAAATGTTTACTGCGGGGTCCGCCATTTGCTCTTGCCAGGCGCGGTTGTCGCTTTGAGCGAAGGTCACTGCTGACATTACAAGACATAAAAAAAAGACATATATTGTCTTCAGGTTTGGATAAATATTAATCATGTTTAAGTGTTTTTTAGGTGGTTAAATGTAAAGTCGCTGTTGATAATGATTGATAAAATTCGACCGGGGTATTGGAATCGAAAGCGAATGGGTGTGCAGAGGCGGTGAAGTATGTCTGGAAAATTCAGACATGAAATCGAGTACAGTGCAGGCGCTGGTGTTCTGCAAATTCTCATCGGTAATAAGTAGCCCTGTTTTTCCAACCAAACGAGAGCAGCAACCAATCGTCACATCACCAGATAGTCATATCGCCACATCATTTTACATTCGCCCCTCAAAAAAAAATTATCTAAAATGAAATTCAATAAACACATGGCATTGGCTGCGATGCTGCTTGCATCTACCAGCATCCTTTCGCAAAACATCAAATTCACGGAGTTTAATCTGGCCAACGGTCTTCATGTTATTTTGCATGAAGATCACAGTACGCCCATAGTGGCGGTTACTGTAATGTACCACGTGGGTTCTAAAAATGAAACCACCGGGCGCACCGGCATGGCGCATTTTTTCGAGCACCTGTTGTTTGAAGGAAGCGAGAATATTGGACGTTCAGAATTCTCGCGTTATGTTGAAAATGCGGGTGGCGCTCTAAATGCCAACACCTCGCAGGATCGCACTTTTTATCATGAAGTGATTCCTTCCAACCAACTTGAACTTGGCCTTTGGCTGGAAAGCGAACGCATGATGCACGCCAAAGTGGAAACCATTGGAATTGAAACCCAGCGCGAAGTGGTTAAGGAAGAAAAGCGTCAGCGAATTGACAACCAGCCATACGGCACACTCTTCCAGGAAACACTTTCACATGCTTACAAAGTGCACCCTTATGCTTGGCCTCCTATTGGAACTATGGATGATCTAAATGCTGCCAGCGACCAGGACTTCGTAGAATTCTACAAAACTTTTTATGTACCGGACAACGCAGTACTGAGCATAGCAGGTGATTTCAATTCAGCAGAAACAAAAAAACTTGTGGAGAAATACTTCGCTGGGATTCCAAAAGGAACTAAACCAATTCCGCGGCCTGATAAAGATGAACCATTCAATCAGGGTGAAGTGCGTGATGTGGTGAAAGTGAAAGACCAGTTGCCGCTCACCCTGCTGGCCTACCACATTCCTGCACAAGGCACCACGGATTTTTATGCTGTTGACATGCTGAACCAATTGTTGTCGCAGGGTCAAAGTTCCAGACTGAATAAATCAATAGTGGATGAACAACAACTCGCACTGTTCTGCGGAGCATTTACTTACAACGTAGAGGACCCGGGTCTCACTCTTGCATTTGCGATGGCCAACATGGGAGTGACAGCCGACAAAGTAGAACAGGCTATGCTGTTGGAAGTAGAGAAAGTGCAGACGCAACTCATCACCGAAGATGAATTCCAGAAACTGCGCAATCAGGTGGAAAATGATTTTGTGACACGCAATGCAACAGTCGCAGGAATTGCAGAGAGCCTCGCCAATTACCACATGTACTTCGGTGAAGCGAACCTCATCAATACTGAAATTGAACGCTACCTGAAAGTGACCAAAGAAGACATAATGAACGCAGCAAAAAAATATTACGTGAAAGACAATCGTGTGGTGCTGTATTTCGAACACGATCCCAGTCTTCTTAAGCAATAATTCCGGGGCGGCAATTCCATCATCAAAAAAATTGAATAAACATGAATGCTTTTAGCGCAAATCAAAAATCAAAAATTAAAGTCATGAATAAAAAAATCTTTCACCTGCTTTTTATAGCCGCTATGTTTTTCATCACTACAAACATGCACGCGCAGGTAGATCGCTCCAAGGCCCCGGCACCAGGTCCGGCACCTAAAATCCAGATAGGGGATTACCAACTCTTCACCCTTGAAAACGGGTTGAAAGTGATTGTGGTGGAAAACCACAAACTGCCGCGCGTTTCTTATTCCGTAACGGTAGACTTCGACCCGATACTGGAAAAAGATAAAGCAGGTTATGTTGGTTTTGCCGGACAGATAATGGCTAGCGGCACAACATCCCAAACAAAATCGCAGATTGATGAGGCTGTGGACTTCCTGGGCGCATCTTTTTCTACTTCCAGTTCAAACATGTTTGGTAGTTGTTTGAAAAAACATGCGGACAAATTGCTTGCAATAATGAGTGATGTGTTGCTGCATCCCGCATTCCCGCAAGATGAACTGGACAAAGTGCGCAAGCAATCTATTTCAGGATTGGCCAGTGAAAAAACTGACCCTGATGCACTGAGTGGAAAAATAACCAGCGTGATGAATTTCGGTGCCTATCATCCCTATGGAGAATTCCAGACGGAAGCATCCTTGAACGCCATCACTCGCGATGACCTTGCCTCTTTTTACAAGGCTTACTGGAAACCAAACATTTCTTACCTTGTTATTGTAGGCGACATCACACCTGATGAGGCAAAAAGACAGGCCATTCAATACTTCGGAACGTGGCAGAAAGGTGAAGCGCCCATGCACAATTACACGATGCCAACGACACCTGCCGGAAACAAGGTTGTGTTTGTACCCATGCCCGGTGCAGTGCAATCGGTTATTGACATCACTTACCCAATACAACTTCGTACTGGAACAGTGGACGCTATAACTGCGAGTGTGCTGAACACAATTTTCGGAGGCAGTGGTTTCCAAACGAGGCTTATGCAAAATCTGCGGGAAGACAAAGCATTTACTTATGGCGCTTATTCCAGTATCAGCCCCGATGATGTGGTGGGAAGTTTTTCATCCACTGCCAGTGTGCGAAACGAAGTAACGGATAGTGCCATAGTTGAATTTCTTTATGAGATGAATCGTATGGTGAAAGAAAAAGTGGCCGACAGCACATTGCAAACCGTGAAGAACATAATGACGGGGAGTTTTGCACGCTCGCTAGAGCGCCCGCAAACCGTGGCCAACTTCGCATTGAATATCGAGAAGTACCATTTGCCGAAAGATTTTTATGAGACTTATCTTCAAAAACTGAACGCTGTAACTGTGCAGGCGGTTCAGGATGCAGCCATTCAATTTATCAGGCCGGAGAATGCACATATAACTGTGGTGGGCAATCGTGAGGTAGCCGAAAAACTGAGGAGGTTTGCAAAAAGTGGTAGAGTCGAAATATTGAATGCCGATGGTTCTAAAATCGTAGAGATGAAACCGGCACCTGCCGGAGTTACTGCCGAATCAGTTTTGCTCAATTACATCAACGCAATAGGGGGCGAAAAAGAATTGATGAAAATAAAATCGTATGAACAGAAAGGTACCATGAGCATGGCTGCCATTCCTATGCCCCTTGAAATGAACATAAAGATGAAGGACCAGAAAAAAATAGCATCGAGCTTCAAAATGCAAGGTATGGAAGTAATCAAACAAGTGTTTGATGGAACAACTGGTACGATGTCCCAGATGGGGCAAAATATGCCGATGGAAGAGGGAATGATGACGGACATGAAGACCCAGGCCGATCTGGTTTCCGAACTACACTATTCAAACTACGGCATCACTGCAACACTTGCGGGCATAGAGGTGGTAGATGGTGAAGAAGTTTATGTGGTGAATCTCCAAAAACCTGGTGGTGCCATGTCCACTGAGTACTTCCATCGTACTTCCGGATTGAAAGTAAAAAGTGTAAGCACACAGGAAATGATGGGCGAGTCCATGACCTCAGAAACCACGTTTAAAGAATACCTCACTTTGAAGAATGGGGTGAGGTTCCCTTCACACATTATCCAGGTAGCCGGTGGCCAAACCATGGATATTAAAACCACTGATGTTGTTCTCAATGCAAAGTTGACAGACGCAGACTTTATGGTAAAATGATATTGCGTTGATAAAAACAACATCAAAGAGAGGGACGCAACACTGTCCCTCTTTTCATTTGTAGCCATGAAATGGAACGTATTTGCAGGGTTAATTTTTATCTGCATTCAATCATTAGCACAAGTAGATTCAACTGTCAGCCCTTCACCCAAAGTGAATAAAAACAGTCACCAGCATTTCGGCTTGTTTGCCGGTGCCGGGTATTCTTTGCTTCAGGTGAAAGCCGCTGCCCAGGTGCAGTTAGATTCCGGTGATGTGGTTCCAGCTATTTCTGCTCAAAATGCTGTGAACCTGTCAGCAGGATTTTTTTACTCAATTGCGATTGGCCGCATGGAAGTGCGCCCTTCAGTCGCGGGTACGTTTTCACCCACCCAAATCATTTACGATTTCAATCGCCCGGTTAACGAAACATTCGATGTATTTCCAATGACAGCAGACGCTGCATTACATCTGAGTGGAAGAAGCCTCAAGCCTTCAACCGATACTATTTCGCATTCGCACTGGAGCCCTGTGTTTGGAATCAATGCGGGTTTTCCCATCAAGATATTCAATGGGAAATACCCAGCTATGCCATCGTCCAGAATCAGCATTGAAGGGGGCGTTGCACTCAAGATAGGAAGAAAAGTGCGCGACAATCTTTACCAAAGGCGCAGCATTGAACTCATTGCATCATTTAATCTCAATAAACTAAACAAGGATGATGATGAACTTCATTCAGCAACAGTAGAATCCATGCGGAAGCATAGCATCACTTTGCGGTTCTATTTTCAATAACGCCCGTTCATAAAGAAATAATTCGAGCATGAATTAGTTCGTCTGCATAAATAATTTTGATTCATAAAATTGAAATGAAATGGCAGAAGCAGAATGGGTAATACATCTTGAACATGCGGACATTCTCCAGAACGAAAACCTTATTCTGCGCGAAGTGAACCTTGATGTAAGGCAGGGCGAATTCATTTACCTCGTAGGAAAAACCGGTAGCGGAAAAAGTTCGCTGCTCAAAACGCTTTATGCTGAGTTGCCACTAAGAAATGGAATAGGCCAATGCTGCGGCTATGATCTGACTAAAATAAAACGGAGGCAGGTTCCGTACCTCCGCAGAAAGCTCGGCATTGTGTTCCAGGATTTTGAATTACTTACCGACCGAAGCGTAAACGACAATCTGGAATTTGTGCTGCGCGCCACAGGTTGGACCGATAAAAAAGCGATGGCCTCACGAATGGAGCACGTACTTCAATTGGTGGGACTCGACACGAAGGGCTACAAGATGCCCCATGCACTCAGTGGCGGAGAACAACAGAGGGTGGCCATTGCGCGGGCATTGCTCAACACTCCTCATCTGCTGCTGGCCGATGAACCCACAGGAAACCTCGACCCGCAAACAAGCCTCGAAATTCTCAACCTGTTGCTCGCCATTTGCAGTGCAGGAACAGCAGTGCTAATGGCATCGCACGACTATGAAACCATGCGCAAATTCAATTCACGCATCATGGTGTGCGATGATACCAGTCTGCGCGAAGTGACAGAAATCAATCACGCTTTTGGCGTAGCCTAGTTTGAAATGCACAATGAGCCAGCCACTGGTGAGCGTCATTATTCCTGTTTTTAATGCAGTCGAAACCGTAGAGCGCGCGCTCTTAAGCGTCATCAATCAGGGTTGTGCAAGCAAGGAGATGATTGTGGTAGATGGACTTTCTCAGGATGGATCACTTGACATCATTAAGCGATACATTGGTGACATTGCGCATTTTATTTCTGAAAAGGATTCGGGGATTTACGCTGGCATCAACAAAGGAATCAACCTGGCAAAAGGAGAGTGGATTTACATTATGGGTGCCGATGATGAACTGGCAGAATCAGATGTGTTGGAGAAAATTATTTCGGCAACTCTTTCTCACACAAAATTGTTTTATGGTTCTGTTCAAAACAAAAATGTAAAGCACAAACTGGTACCTCAATTTCATCACAGCAAATTCGAGAGCACTTTATATTGGAGAAATTCACTCCATCAGCAAAGTGCATTTTACCACCGAAGTTTATTCAGCCATTTCCGGTTTGATGAAAGGCTGAAAATTCTTGCCGATTACGATTTTCATTTGAAACTGTTCAATGAAAAAATTCAGGCACAACCTCTTTCTCTTGTTGTGGCAAGATGCGAGGCATCGGGTGTTTCAAAAAATTTCCGATGGAGTCTTTACCGGGAAGAATTGCAAATCAAAAAACGGAGATTGCCTACACTGATTTATGCTTTGAACTTGCCTTGGGTTGTGTTGAAGTTTTTAGGGAAGAGGTGGGGTTGAAAATGAAAAAGCCGCCACACGTATTCGCGTGGCAGCTTTGTATCAGAATATTTTAAATAAACCGCAGTCTATGGACTACAACCCGTTCTCCTTCGCTCTCTTCAGTGCGGCAGCAAGACCAATTTTATTGATGGTTCTCATTCCCTTAGGAGTTACACGCAATGCTACAAAACGTTTTTCTTCTTCCAACCAAAATTTCTTGTACTGAAGGTTGGGGAAAAACTTCCTGCGAGTTTTGGTGTTGGAGTGGGAAACGTTGTTCCCGCTTATGGTTTTCTTTCCGGTTATGTCGCAAACTCTTGGCATGTTCTTGTTTTTTTAAAGGGGCGCAAATAAAAGGCTGTTTCAACCATTTTCAACCTGTCTGCTTCAAAATTTCCTTGTACAGCATAAAAAGCGCACTGGATGTGGCCATTTGGATATTGCGCCCACGGTGGGTTCCAAACTGGAAGGAGCCACTGACAACACCCAGCGGACCAGCCACTGCTATTGAAATAAATCCCGGTTTTAGTTCAGGATATGCAGCATCGGGTTCTGGTCCGGCAATACCGGTGGTGGCCAATGCAAAATCAGTTGACAGACGACCACGAATTCCTGTGGCCATTTGTTCAGCACAGGAAGTGGAATAGATCGCCTCACTCACCATTTTTTCATCCACACCAAGCTCCATTATTTTCATAGATGGCGAATAAGCGATCATTCCGCCTTTGAAGTATTGGCTGCTGCCTGCAACCGATGTTATTTCTTGTGCAATCCTTCCACCAGTGCAACTTTCAGCCACGGCAACGGTAACTTTTTTTGAAACTGACAAATCCAATAGCACGGATGGCAGGCTGTCTTTTTCTTTACCATAAACATGTTCGCCTATCAGTTCAAGCAATTCTGCTTTTCTCTTCTCAACTTTTTCTTCCATCTCTTTCGGTTCGCCCTGATAACATGATAGCCTCAGCTTCACGCCACCGGGGTAGGGCAGATAGGCCAGGCGAATGTTGCCCACAGCGAGCGAGTTTTCCCAGTCCTTAATTTTTTCAGCAAGAAATGATTCGCCAACACCTTGTGTCTGTATTGTGCGGTGCACTATTGCAGGGGGATGGAAATGCGAAACAATCCGGCCAATGATTTCATCCAGCATCATTCCTTCTGTTTCGTAAGGAACTCCGGGCATGGAAATAAACACGACATTGTTTTTTTCGAACCACATCCCGTTGGCCGTACCACGCATGTTTTGGATTACTTTGCATTGGCGTGGCATCAATGCCTGGTCTCGGTTTACATCGAGCATCGGCAGGTTGCGCTGAACGAAAAAAGAAGTGATGCGCTTCAGCGTTTCATCATTCATTACCAAATCGGTTTCAAAAAATTCGCACAACACTTTTTTGGTGATGTCATCTTTGGTGGGGCCAAGTCCACCTGTTATCAATATGAGCTGAGCTCTGGCGCCTGCTTCCGATAATGCGGCAAGAATTTCTTCTCTTTCATCGCCTACTACGGTGGTTCGCATAACACGCACTCCAATAAGGTTCAATTGTTCGCCCAGCCATTGAGCGTTAGTGTTCAGCGTTTGGCCAATCAGCAGTTCATCGCCTATGCACAGGATTTCAGCATTCACAGGAAAAAAGTTTCGGCCAAAGTAGATGTGGTTTGTGCGGGTGAACCCAATCTGTTTACCTTGCCCCATCTTTTTTAAATCTAAATAATCAAATTATCCTTATGAAAAAATTCTACATAACTTTAGCTGCTATCGCCTTTGGAACATGGGCGATTGCACAGACAACTGCCAACCCTGTTCCGAGGGTTACGCCATCGCAACTCAAAGCTGTAAAGGCCGACTTGAATTACGGAGTAATGCCAACAAAAGAAGTAGCATCTGAGAACAAGACAGCCAAGGTTGTGAAGCCAAATCCTCAGCCAAATGCCAAGTTCAATTTTTCGGAGTACGTAATCGGGACATCCGTCTACGATCTGCAAACCAACAATTGTATGCAGTACCGTATCGAGAATTATGACGGACCGATGCATGCTGGTTTCACCATGAGTTTTCAGAACGACTTATACACTGATAGGGGCACCGGATACAACAAAAATGGTGGTGGTGGCTGGTGGGATTGGGACGATTCACCCACTGAAAGAGTGGAAACCGTACGTGTGGGCTGGCCGAATTTTATGCGGCTTGCTAACGGAAAGGAATTGATACTTACACATGATGGTGATGGCGCCCTTCGCCTCAATTCACGCACTTTTGGATCAGGTTCGTGGAGTGAAGTAGAGATACCAAACCCCACAGGAAAAACACTGTTGTGGCCTCATGCCACGGTAGGCGGTGCAGATGGCAATTCCATTCATTTTGTTTGTATTACTGAGCCTATTGCAATAGGTGCGGATTCCACAGCTGTTTATAATGGACAGGACGGATCGCTGCTTTACTACCGCAGCCAGGATGGAGGAACTACCTGGGACATGCAGGCGGTTCAGTTGGATGGAACGGACAGCACTTTATTCCTCGGCTTCAGTGCCGACACTTACACAGTTTATTCACGTGAAGACAAAGTTGTGATTGGAGTATTTGGTGATTTCAACGATACGTTTATTCTCACCTCCGCAGACAATGGCGATACCTGGGAAAAAACAATCATAGTGAATACTCCTGTTGATCTTTATGTGATAGATACAGGAATAGATTTGGATGGTGACTTAGTTGCCGATACAGTTTACAATTCGGACGGAACCGGCTGTGTTTACATTGATACCGATAATACCACCCATGTATTCTTCCCTGAAATGGCTTACCTCGATGATGATCTTACCGATGCCAGTTGGAGCTACTTCCCTGGTTGGAACGGCATTGCATATTGGAGAGAAGATTATGGGCCGGAAGTGTATGGTATAGTTACAGGAATGCAAGACCTTGACGGTGACGACCTACTCACGCTTGCTGCTGATGGGGCAAACATTCCGAACAACGGAATTGCACTTGCTACTTACCCATCCATGGCCGAAGATGATGATGGCAATCTATACATGACCTTCTCCAGCATGGTGGAAACGCATGATAATGGCGATGCCAACTTTAGGCATATTCACGTAATTAACTCTGAAGATGGTGGCGACACATGGCTCGATATTCCGGTTGATCTAACTCCTGATCTGGATTTTGATGGTTTTGAATGTACGTTCCCCGCACTTTCGCACCAGGTGGTAGATGATAAAATTCACCTGACCTACCAGAGAGATACTGAACCGGGACTACATGTGGCCGGTGATCTTGATCCTGCTGATGACAATGACATCGTGTACTTCTGCATCACTACAGATCTGGTTGTAGAACCCACAGTTTACGAGCAATTTATGGATGGCGGCCTTGTGGTTTATCCAAACCCGGCAATTGATCAGGTGAACATAGCTGTAAAAAACATGAGCGGTGCATTGGTTGAAATCCTGAACGCAACCGGACAGGTGATTCATTCTGAAACTATGCAGTTTGATAATGTGCAGGTGGATGTTTCCAAATTGGCTGCCGGAGTTTATACCGTGAATGCAATTCTTGGCAACTCCAAAGTCTCCAATACTTTGATGGTGAAATAAGGTTTGAGCATTTATGTTTTTTGAAATTGGCACCGCCCCATTTTGCTTTGCGCATGATGGGGCGGTTTTTTTTCGGGGACACCAGGACTCGAAGCCTCTAAGTGACACAAAGAACTTAGCGAAACTTTCAGCATTATTGCCTTTGTGGCCTCATCGTGCAGCCTTTCAAAAAGGAGGTTGCATCTATTGCCAAGAGGCAATCACCGTTTCATTCCCCAAAGTCTTGTCTCCAATTTTCACTTTGAGGTTTGTTCCCAAAGGAAAAAAAACATCCACCCGGCTTCCGAACCGGATAAAACCAATTTCCTGATTGCGGACTACTCGCTGATCTTTTTGCATGTAACAAATAATCCTTCGCGCCACTGCTCCGGCAATTTGTCTTACAAGAATTTGTTTTTTCTCATTCTGCGAAATCACCACTGTGGTTCTTTCATTCTCTGCACTGCTTTTAGGGTGCCAAGCCACCAGATAAAGTCCGGGATGATATTTCGTGTATTTCACTTCCCCCTCGCAGGGCACCCAGTTGCAATGCACGTTTAGAGGTGACATAAAAATGCTCACCTGGATTCGTTTGTCAGAGAAGTATTCCGGTTCAAAGACTTCTTCAATCACTACCACCTTTCCATCACACGGGGATACTATTTCGTTGGCTGATGATTGATTTTTTCTTTTCGGCAAACGAAAGAATTGGATAATGAGCAGGAGAAAAATGGCGGAGGCTGCAAAAATTAGGAACAAGAGCCAGCCCACTTCCCGAAAGAACCAAAGGTTAATGGCGTTCAACACTCCAAAGAGGATGAGAGAAAATGCGATGATGCGCAAGCCTTCGCGGTGGATGGTCATGGGTAAACAAAAATTTTGAAGTAAAAAACAACAAGTGGAAGCGAAACCAACAGGCTATCGAACCGGTCGAGGATTCCGCCATGCCCTGGCAGCAACTTGCCTGAATCCTTAATGCCCACTCCTCGCTTGATGTGTGATTCCAATAAATCACCAATAGTTCCGAAAATGGAAATAATGCTGGCCATCATTAGCCAGTGTTTCAATTCAATGCGCTGAAATGATAAATGGAGAATCCATGCTGCAAGAAATGTGAAGAGTAGGCCACCCAGAAAACCTTCCACAGTTTTTTTTGGCGAAACTTTTTCAAAGAGTTTGTGCTTGCCGAATGTGCGTCCAACTACATAAGCCAGCGTGTCATTAGTCCAGAGCAGAATAAAATATCCGAGCAACAGAAAAACTTCATAGGTACCACTGATGCAACCAAGAACGTTGATGAGCGAAAATGGAATTACCACATAAATCCATCCCACCACGGTAACACCGAAATGAGTCAATGAAAATTTTTCGAGGTAAATAAGGTCAGTAGAAAACAATGCGACAATCATGGGAATTAGCCACCAGAAAATTCCTTGGTCAACATGGCCGGTGCAGATAAGCAGAATGAACGAGTAGATGAGTGAGCCGGTAAAATATCCTCCCGTGTATCGGGGCAGCACGTTTGGCTGGTTGGATATTATGTGGTAGCATTCCCACAAGCCGGCCATGGCGAAAAGAAAGAACACCACACCAAGCGCCCATGGGCCCAACCATACCGAAACCAAAACCAATACTATGAAGACTGACCCTGCAAGTGTTCTTGTAAGAAGATTCGAAAGGCCAGTTTTCACCGGACAATAATAGGCGGGACTATCGGCAACACGGTTCGATTGAGCTCACAAAAAAAGGATGCGTGTTCGCATCCTTTTTTTTTATCACCCCAAAAGCATGATGATTATGTCTTTGCCTGTTGAACATTGGTGGTGGGTTCAGCCTCTTTCGGTTTTCCATTCGCTGCTGCTGCCCTTTCTGCTGCCTTTTTTGCACCTTCAATTTCCGCAAGTTCGCGGTGATTGATAAAGGGACGCGCACCCAATACCTGTTCAAGGTCATCTTTAAATATCACCTCTTTTTCCAACAATTTTTTGGCGAGAGCATCCAATTGGTGACGGTGCTGGCTCAACAGGTCTTTAGCTTTGTCATAAGCGCGTTCTATTATTTTGCTTACTTCTTCATCAATGACACGAGCCGTTTCATCACTGTATGGTTTTACAAATTGTGATTCGTTATTGGGATCGTAATAACTGCGGTTACCTATTTTTTTGTTGAGGCCGTAAACGGCAACCATGGCATAACCCTGCTTGGTTACTTTTTCCAGATCACTCAATGCACCTGTGGAAATTTTTCCGAATACCAATTCTTCTGCCGCACGCCCTCCAAGTGCTGCGCACATTTCATCAAAAAATTGTTCAGTGGTAACAATTTGTCTTTCTTCGGGCAGATACCACGCTGCTCCAAGGGAACGACCTCGCGGTACGATGGTGACCTTTACCAGTGGAGAGGCATGTTCAAGCAACCAGCTCACAATAGCGTGACCGCTTTCGTGGTATGCAATGGTTGATTTTTCTTCCGGAGTAATAATTTTATTTTTCTTTTCCAGTCCTCCAATCACTCGATCAACGGCATCCAGAAAATCTTCGCGTCCCACCGTTAGCCGTCCTTTTCTTGCTGCAATAAGCGCAGCTTCATTGCAGATGTTTGCAATATCAGCTCCGCTGAAACCGGGAGTTTGCTTGGCAAGAAAATCTACGTCTACGCTTTCATCAATCTTCACATCCTTGAGATGGACTCCAAAAATTTGTTTGCGTTCGTTCATGTCCGGCATGTCCACAAAAATCTGACGGTCGAATCTTCCGGGGCGGAGCAACGCTTTGTCGAGAATATCAGCGCGGTTTGTTGCGGCCAGTATGATGATGCCCGAATTGGTAGCGAATCCATCCATCTCGGTCAGCAATTGGTTCAGGGTATTCTCCCGTTCGTCATTGCCCCCGAAATTCACGTTGCGGCTTCGCGCTCTTCCTATCGCATCTATTTCATCAATGAAAATAATGGCAGGAGCTTTCTCCTTTGCCTGCCGGAACAAGTCGCGTACGCGGCTTGCTCCCACACCCACGAACATCTCCACAAAATCGGAACCGGATAAAGAGAAGAACGGAACCTGCGCTTCACCGGCCACTGCTTTAGCCAGTAGTGTTTTTCCGGTTCCAGGCGCACCAATCAACAATGCGCCTTTTGGAATTTTGGCACCGAGGTCAGTATACTTTTTTGGGTTTTTGAGAAAGTCAACAATCTCCTGTACTTCTTGCTTGGCACCTTCGAGGCCCGCCACATCGTTGAAGTTTATCTGGTTGCTTTTTCCTTTTTCGAAAAGTTGTGCGCGCGATTTTCCAATGTTGAACAACTGCCCGCCTGGCCCACCTGCCCCACCAAGCCTGCGCATGATAAGTGCCCAGGCGCCTATCATAATGGCAAGAATGATTATCCACGTGAAAAGTGTTTCACCGAATTTGTTCACCGGCTCAAATGATTCTTTGAATTGATATTTTTCTTTCAGTGTTTTTATTTCGCTCAGGTAGTCTTCGCCTTTTGGAATGTTGAAACTACAAGTAGAGGGTTTACCACCAAATGAATTAGTGTTGGCATCGGTATCAATACCTAGCGAGTCCTGAAGCTGCTGTGGCACCACATTTTCGCGGAAGTAAATTTTTCCCTTGGCCTCATCGCGTACCAGCCGCTCTATGTAGCCCTTTGATGCAAACTGCTTAAAGTCATCGTACTCGATACGTTGTCCATCCTTGCCGGTGTTGAGCACCATCATGCCTATGAGCACCATTGCAATCACCGCGTAAATCCAGTAAAAACTGAATCCGGATTTACCGCTTCCACCAGCCGGGTTGGGTGATGGCGGCTGCTGTTTGCCCGGGGCATCGGCTTTGGGCTGCTTTGGTTTTTGCTCTTCTTTTATATTCTCGTTTGCCATTATGTGTTTCATTTTCCTTCTACCAAACCAACGAAACTAAAATAGTGTTGCGTTGGTTTTTTTTCCGGACTGATTGTTTGATTTATTTATTTCATGTAATTGACTAAGCCAATTCGGGTATCATTTCCGTTTCAGCATCCGCCCATAATTGGTGGAGTGAGTAATACTTACGAGATGATTCGTCAAAGATGTGGACAATGACGTTAAAGTAATCCATCAAAATCCATTTTGAGTTGCGCCTGCCTTCCACGTAGCGGGGTTTTTCTCCCAGCACTTTTTCGGTTTCTTTTTCCACCGAATGGGCAATGGCCTCTACTTGTGTGCTGCTCGTTCCTGTGCATATCACAAAGTAGTCAGCCGGTGCTGAACCTATCTTTTCAAGATTAAGACTCACAATTTCGTGGCCTTTCACTTCTCTGATGCCTTCAATAATGGCATTCACTAATTTTTTTGTTGCTGCCTTTTGTGTTCTTTTTGTCATGCACGTTGGTTGTGCGCAAAAGTAATTTGTTCATATTGCCGTCCTTTTGAAAAGCCCATGCACCAAGGCAGAGACATAATTTTTCGTGATCGCGCCATCATAAAACTGGACAGTGTGGACTCGACAAACAACTATGCTGCCACCCTGCTGCGTCAGTCAAAACCACCAGAAGGCACTGCCATAATAGCGCTGGAACAAACCCACGGCCGTGGGCAAAGAGGAAATTTATGGGAGAGTGAAGTGGGCGCAAATCTTTTGTGCAGTATTATTCTTTATCCGGACTTTTTAAACGGAGAGAATTATTTTTATCTAAGTAAATGTGCTTCGCTGGCATTGGCAGATGTGGTGAATGAAATAACCGGGCTGGAGGTCCGTGTGAAATGGCCCAATGATATTGTGGCTAACGGCAAAAAACTGGGTGGCGTTCTTATCGAATCATCATGGAGCGAAAATCGTTTGCTTTGCTCAATTGTGGGGGTTGGTCTTAACCTCAACCAGCAAGAGTTTTCAATTTCATACGCATCCTCGCTCCGCAGTCTCACAAAAAAATTCTTTGAACCGGAAAGTGTTTTTGAAAAATTCCTGAAAAACTTCTCTATGGGCTACAGTGATCTGAAATCTGGCAAATTTGCTGAAATGGATTTGAATTACCGCAGAGCACTTTACCGTCTTGGTGTCACCAGTCGTTTTATCTACGAGGGTAAACAAATTCTTGGAATGATTACCGGAGTGGATGTGAGCGGGCACTTGTGTGTTTATACCGAGTTGGGACAAAGTCTCAAATGTGAATTGAAGGAAATAGGCATGGTGTGGTAAGTAAAATTCATACTGCCGGTGGTGGTTCACTGCCACAATTTCACCCTTGTCAGTCCCTAACCCTGCTGGCACCAAGATTGACAGCGCGCAACGGCAAAATTTACAGACATTAATTCAAAAAAAATTATGAGCAAGATTATAGGAATAGACCTGGGCACTACCAATAGTTGTGTGTCCGTGATGGAAGGAAATGAACCCGTTGTTATAGCAAACAGCGAAGGAAAGCGCACCACTCCAAGCGTGGTGGCATTCGTGGAAGGAGGAGAACGAAAAGTGGGCGACCCTGCAAAAAGGCAGGCTATTACCAACCCGACAAAAACCATTTACTCGATAAAACGGTTTATGGGAAACTCCTACGATGAATCCCAAAAAGAAGCGAGCCGTGTGCCTTATCAGGTGGTTCGCGGAGATGGAAATACTCCCCGTGTAAAAATTGATGACCGCTTTTACACCCCGCAGGAAATCTCTGCTATGGTTCTTCAGAAAATGAAAAAAACTGCTGAGGATTACCTCGGCCATGAGGTGACCGATGCAGTGATTACCGTACCCGCTTATTTCAATGACTCGCAGCGTCAGGCTACCAAAGAAGCTGGTGAAATTGCAGGACTCAAAGTGAAACGTATTATCAATGAACCCACAGCCGCGGCACTAGCCTACGGTCTCGATAAAAAGGCACACGATATAAAAATTGCAGTGTTCGATTGTGGAGGTGGTACACATGACGTTAGTGTGCTGGAATTGGGCGATGGAGTTTTCGAAGTGCTTTCCACCGATGGTGATACACACTTGGGTGGCGATGATTTCGACCAGGTGATTATTGACTGGTTGGTACAGGAATTTAAGAATGAAAATGGAAACCAGTTCGACCTCACAAAGGACCCGATGGCATTGCAGCGCCTGAAAGAAGGTGCCGAGAAAGCAAAAATTGAATTGTCGTCATCCTCTTCTATAGAAATAAACCTGCCCTACATCATGCCGGTGGACAGCATACCGAAACACCTTGTAAAAACACTTACCCGTGCAAAGTTTGAACAACTGGCCGACAGCCTTATCCAGCGAACTATTGCACCTTGTGAAAATTGTTTGAAAAAGGCAGGACTGAAAGTGAGTGACATCAACGAAGTGATTCTTGTTGGCGGTTCAACACGCATACCCGCAATCCAGGATGCGGTGAAAAAATTCTTCGGCAAGGAACCCTCTAAAGGAGTAAACCCCGATGAAGTGGTGGCTGTTGGCGCAGCCATTCAGGGAGGAGTGCTTACCGGTGAAGTGAAGGATGTTTTGCTGCTCGATGTAACTCCACTTTCCCTTGGAATTGAAACAATGGGCAACGTGTTCACCAAACTTATTGAAGCCAACACCACCATCCCAACCAAAAAGAGCGAAGTGTTTTCAACAGCCAGCGACCATCAGCCTTCGGTAGAAATTCATGTGCTCCAGGGCGAACGCTCCATGGCGAAAGACAACCGCACCATAGGGCGATTTCACCTGGACGGCATTCCGCCAGCACCGAGGGGTATTCCGCAGATTGAAGTGATTTTTGATATTGATGCCAACGGCCTCATTCATGTGAGTGCAAAAGACAAAGCGACTAACAAGGAGCAGAGCATTCGCATAGAGGCATCATCAGGCCTGTCAAAAGATGACATTGAGAAGATGAGGCGTGAAGCACAAGTGAATGCTGATAGCGACCACAAGGCGAGGGAAGAAGCGGACACAATTAACCAGGCTGATTCGCTCATCTTTCAAACGGAAAAGCAATTGAAGGAATTCGGTGATAAAATTCCCGCTGACAAAAAGCCACCTATTGAAGATGCGCTTGCCGAATTGAAGAAAGCACATGCCGATAAGGATGTTAGTGCATGCAAATCCGCTATTGAAAAATTGAACCAGGTGTTCAGTGCAGCATCAGCCGAGATGTACAATACCACAAACGCTGCCGATGCCGGTGCCAATAAGGAAAGCGATGCAGGCCAAAGCACATCTTCCAAAACCGATGGAGAAGTAACCGATGTAGATTTCGAAGAGGTGAAAGAGAACAAGTGAAGATTATCACAATTGCATTTCGCAGAACACTGAAAATGCACAACAAATGAAACCACTGAAAAACCAGGCTCTGATGCCTGGTTTTTTTTTGGTGATACTATGGCGCTTCGTATTGCTTTTATTTGCCAGCCCAGTTACCCAAGGTCGAGACGCGCACCTACCTCCCAGTACTACACTAATTCATACACAATATGCTTAAAGAATTCAAAGCGTTTATTATGCGCGGCAATGTGATAGACCTCGCCATCGGGGTAATCATTGGAGCAGCGTTTGGAAAAATTATTTCATCACTTGTCGAAGACATTATTACACCCTTGTTACTACAACCTGCACTGAAAGCTGCCGGTGCCGAAAATATCCAAACCTGGGCACCAGGAGGGGTGTTCATTGGCAAGTTTATTTCAGCCGCTCTTGCTTTTATCATTATTGCTTTCGTGTTGTTCCTGATAATAAAAGGAGTGAACGCTGCGTCCAAAAAACGACAAGAAGAAGCAGGCCCACCTCCCAGCCCAAGTAACGAAGAAAAACTTCTCATTGAAATTCGTGATGCCTTGAGAAAGTAAAAGTTGTTCAACCTTTAATCAAAAATTTGGAAAATGCCGCCACGGAGAGATTTGTGGCGGTTTTTTTTTTGTGAGGCCACTAAGACGGTAAGACCCGAGCAACACTAAGGTCTTAGTGAATCTTTGTGGCCTTGTGCCGTGGTGGTCTCCACAACCGGAAACAGCGTCTCATTCATTCCACCAATAGATTTGACTCCTCGAATTATGAATCGCAAACTTGGTATTGGACTTCTTTCGTTGGTGGCAATTATCACCGCGGTTTCCGTCTATCTCACTTCCCAATTAAAATTCGACTACGACTTCGAAAAGTTCTTCCCTAAGAATCATCCCGAAACGGAATTTTATGAAAAGTTTCGCAACACGTTCGAGACCGACAATGATTTTGTGATTGTAAGCCTGGTGAACAACGATGGAATTTTCAGGCAGGAATTTCTTGAGCAGGTGGACAGCCTGGCCCGGGCCATGACTGAAATTGAAAATATGTTGGATGTCATTTCACCCACCGATTTGAAAGAGTTCATCCGCGATCCATTTATGGGGACTGTCTTTGCAAAACCGTTGCTTCGAATTGATGAACCGGAAAACTATTCTGTGGATTCCGTCCGCATCTGGCAGTCCGCTAATTTCATCGGCACATTCTTTAGCCGGGATGGCAAGGCGGTGGCCATCAACATGAAGCACAACCAGGGCCTGTCGAAAAAGGCCTGCGATAAAATTTCGTTGGATGTGGAAGAAGCCCTCCGCCATTTTTCTTTTGATGAAGAACATGTTATTGGCCGCTGCCTTGGGCAAAGAATTTATGTGGACATGATGGTGGATGAGCTGGTGTCGTTCGTGCTTATTTCTATCTGCCTCACCATTATATTTCTTCTTGTTGCGTTCCGTTCTTTCTGGAACATGTTGATCCCGGTTCTTGTAGTCATCTTTTCCATCTTGTGGACACTGGGCATTATGAAACTCATAGGAAAAGACATTGATATTATGCTCACTGTTCTTCCCACTATCATCTTTATAGTGGGCATGAGCGATTCGGTGCATATCCTTTCTGGTTACCTTGATGAACTGCGCGGTGGAAAACAAAAACGCGAGGCGATTGTGCTGGCTATGCGCAAGGCAGGGCTTGCCACTTTTCTCACCGCATTTACTTCTGCCATTGGTTTTGCGACATTGATTTTTAACCGCATCACACCCATTTCCGATTTTGGTGTCTACACCAGCATAGGTGTCATGCTTGCATTTGTTCTCACCTACCTCATGTTGCCGGCAACACTCATACTTGTACCTGTTCCTAGGCTTGTAAAAGGCGGAATCGAAAAAGATTTTTGGAGCAGAAAACTTCATGTTGGATTTCGGCTGTTGCTAAGGTACAGGCGAAAGGTCATGTGGATTTCCCTTGCTCTTGCAGGAATTGGCGTGTGGGGAATTACACTGCTCCATTCCAATAATTTCATACTGGAAGACTTGGAAGATGGCCATCGGTTGAAAAATGAATTTCATTTCCTGGAGAATAAATTCAGTGGTGCGCGCCCTTTCGAAATGGCGGTTGAACTGAAAGCAGGTGTCCGTCCCCTCGACCCGAAGGTGTTGCACGAACTGGAAGAAATAGAAAATCATTTGCGCAATGATTATGGTGTCGGCATTTTGCTTTCACCGGTCAAGCTGATGAAAGAAGCATTTCGAACATGGAATGGCGGTAGCGAAGAATTTCACCGCCTCCCTCAATCGGAAGAGGAAATTCGGACGGTGGAAAACCTTTTGAAGAGAAAAGAATTCCGCGATGTGTTTTCGCTTGTGGTGAATGAAGACAAACATTGGATGCGCATCAGCGGAAAGGTGGGAGACTTGGGAAGAACCCATTACGAAAATAAAAATGAGAACCTCGCCCTTTTCGTTGCTCAGAACACAACAAAAAATCTTTTCGATTACCGCCTCACCGGAACCGCGGTACTTATTGATCTCAACAACACCTACCTCACTGAAAACATGTTGTGGGGCTTGTTGACTTCCGTTCTCATAATAGGAGTGTGCATGGCCTTTTTGTTTGGCAGCTTCCGCATCGGGTTGATTTCTCTGCTCCCCAATTTGCTTCCGCTTGCGCTGGTGGCAGGTATTATGGGATTTGCCGGCATCAACCTGAAAATTTCAACTTCCATCATTTTCGGTATTGCATTCGGTATTGCTGTGGATGATACCATTCATTTCCTGGCCAAACTGAAACTGCAATTGCGGGAAGGCCGCACATTGCCTTACGCCATCAAGCGCACTTTTCTCACCACGGGTAAAGCAATGGTGGTAACTTCTCTTATTCTTTGTGCCGGATTTGTTATGCTCATCTTTTCCAGTTTCATGGGTACATTTTACATTGGATTGCTCATAGGCCTCACGCTCATCATCGCCATGGTTGCCGAACTCACTCTTGCACCCATACTATTACTATGGCTTTACCGTCCCAGGAAGAAAAAATGATTCCAGGCAAATGGAATAGGTTGATGGCGCGATGGAAATGGATGATGTTCTTACCATTCGTTTTTGTATTTTTTTCGGGGTGTGAGGATGAAAAAAATCTTGTAACGGAATATTACATCTATTGCCATCCAGATAGTCTTCAATACATCTATGATAATTTCAAGGAGGACATCTACATTCCTGTGGAGATAAAAACGAAGGCAGGGAAGCGCTCGACAGCGCAATTGCGTTTACGTGGAGATTCATCACGCGAAATGAAAAAGAAATCACTAAAACTGAAATTAGATAATGCCTGGGAGAATGGAAATGAAGCAAACGACAGGGGAGGGCAGGTTCTCAACCTCAATGCTGAATTTCTGGACAAGACTTATTTGCGACAACATCTTTCAGCGCTCATCATGCACGAATGCGGGCAGAAAAGTTTCCAAACCAGGCATGTGGCTGTTTACCTCAATGATGAGTTCTACGGACTCTATCTTGAAGTGGAAAATATAGATGACCAGTGGATGGATAGAAACAATCTGGACAGCACTTCCAATCTTTACAAGGCTGCAAAGGATGGTGCATGCCTGAGCACACGTGATAATCTTAAAGTGAATTGGGAAAAAAAGACCAACAAAAAATCATCCTGGTATGACCTTGCCGGATTGATTGATGAAGTGCAACACCTCGACAGCAACGATTGCAAAAGTTTTTTGCAGAAACATTTTGAGTACGATGAACTCATCAACCTTTTAGCACTGAACACCTACCTGTGCAATGGCAGCACCTACTATCACAACTATTATCTCTATCACGATTTGTGGAGCGATGGCAAATGGAAAATGATGCCCTGGGATTTGGACAAAACACTTTCCTACTACAATTGGAAATCGCTTTATGAAATTTCAGGCGAATGGACAGGTGACAATGTGCTGATGGAAAAAGTTTTCAGGACACCTTCTGTGATGAAGGATGTGATGAGCAGGATGAATGCAATTGATGAGAAAGTCCAATCACTCAACCTTGAAAAGGAGATTGATGCACTGGTTGCTTCACTGGAACCATATCTGGCAAAAGACCTGCGTGATGATGTCAAGGATGTGTCGGAATGGAAAAGCAAAGTGAATGAACAAAAAGAATTCCTGAAGAACACGTTGGCCAAACGCAAAGAATCTATTATTGAATCTCTCTCACTGTTCGATGTGGTACCTCTTGATCGCACCGCAAGCAAACAACCAACACTTAACTGGCAGCGATGTTCTGATCCTCAGGGTGGAGTTGTGAGCTACGAAGGTTTATGGGTGAAATACGATCATCGCTGGCAGGCTGATTCGGCAATGAAATTTTTAACCCTGGATACTTCTTTCCAATTGCCGTTTCCATTGAATGCAGGAAAGTATTTGTGGAGAGTAGTTGCGTCAAACGGTGAGAGAACCATGACAGGATTCAATTCCACGAACCTCATTGAAGTAGTGGATGCAACTGCATTCAAAAAAACCGGAAGAAAAACAATTCTCCAAAAATATTTATCACCTTTTGTCATTTCAGACTCAACCACAGTTGAAGCGAATGAAGAATTGATGATTGAACCCGGTGTGGAAATTTTTCTTGCAAAAGATGTGGCCCTAACCATTAAAGGAAAAATAACTTGTTCAGGCAAACAGGATGCGCCCGTGCTATTTAGAGCAAGCGAGCCCATTGGAGGAAAAGAAGGTCTGGTCATTCAAAACAATTCCCAAAATAGTTTTTCAAACGTTTCATTCGTTGAAGTTCGTTTCAACTACCACTACTGCAATGTCCAACTGGATAGTTGTCATTTTGAAATGCACTCAACCGATTTGGGAAGAGTAGGCAGGGCTTCCATTATTTGGGGAGAGCACGGGAATTTTGTTTTGAAAAATTCAGTGATGAAGGGAAACAGAACAGGTGAAGGAATAAATGTTCATCGCGGAACTGCGCACATCATTGGGAATTCAATTGTGCGTTGCCCTGATTCCATCGAGTTGATTTCGATGCACGATTCATTCATCAGCGAAAACTATGTCGCTCATTCGCCCGATGATGCCGTGGACATTAATGATGGACGCAACATTCAAATTGAGAACAACTACTTTGAATCTAACCGTGACAAGGCTGTGTCAATTGGAGTTGATCACACTGGAAAATCACTGGCCATCTATTTAAAGAAGAATACAATCCGGAACAACAAAGTTGGTATCGAAGTAAAGGATTCTTCAGAGGCCTTTGTGATAGAGAATGTTTTTCTTGACAATGAGAAAGCCATTGTACTTGCCCGTAGAGATTCTTCATATAAGAAAGGAGGCTATGCAGTAATTGACAACAACATATTACTTAGTCAGCATGGTGAGCCGTTGATTGAATGTGATTCACTATCGGATTACACCAAGGGCGAAAATCAGCCAAGCAGTTTTGATGAAGTCGCAATGAAGAAAGCAGCAGATCAATTCTTTGAAGTTGGATTTTCTGCAATTGCCACAGAGACAATTAAAATGGTAGCGATTGAAAACAACACAGGCATTGCAATCGGTTCAGATGGATTTGCGCCCATCCATCTGGGAGGTTGGAAAATTGGAATTGCTGAAGTACTTAAAGAAGAAGTGCAGATACCAGCAGGAATGCAAATTCGGCATGGGGAATCAATTATGGTTTTTAGTAGTCAACCCAAAGGCAAGGCGATTGAGTATCCTTTCATCGTTTGGCCAGCTCTAAAAAATCTTGAAGTCGCACACCTTGAATTGCGAAACCCTCGCGGTGAAGTGAAGCGTTCATTCAGCGTTCAAATGAAAAACTACATGCAATGAAAAGTAGGATTTTACTTTTCATTGTGCTTGGCGGACTTGGGATTACCGCCCTCTTCTTTTTCAAAATCGGGAAGGCGCATTGGCAACTTATTACACCGTTGGCATCCACATGGCAACTGGATATCGTGGCAGGCAAAATTTTTGAATCTGGACAGGAGAAAGAATACATCGTTGCAGAAATTTTACTAGAACTTTTGGAAGCACCAGGTTTTGATCGCGCCTGCTTCATGGCTCCCTCCAACATGAAGTTTCGCGCTGAGTTGAATGGCGCTGAAATCATTTCTAAAAATGATTTCACATTTTGGCCTACAAGTTTTTCCGGCAAGCAATTGCGTTACATTCCTTATTATGATGTGCAACCGAATGTGCTGGATGCAAAACAAATGGCTACAATATTGAACTCCGGTTCTAATGTTCTACGAATTTTTTTTCACCCAAATGATACCGCACTGGTGCGTTCCGAATTTTTCGGCCTGGCTATTTATACCCGGAAGCAGCACAAGGGTTGGAGACCCATGTATCTGCCGGATGAGGAAAAAAATGTTGAAAGTGATTTGCCAGTGTTGCGCATCACCATTCCACACCTGGACATTCCGCCTGACGAAAAAACAGAGGGCAAACTGAACATTACAAATACCGCGGATGACGATAGCTACAACATCAGCATGGAGTCGCGTGGCAAAACTTCCCTGGACACTGAAAAGAAATCCTTTTCCATCTCAATAAAAAATGGAGCGCAACCGTTTTGCGGATTACCAAAAGGCAAAGACTGGATACTTTATGGCGGTTGGTACGATCTTTCTCACATTCGAAACATGCTTGCCTTTGAACTTGGAAGAAAACAAGGCCACTATGAACCCGCATCACGTGTGGTGGAGCTTGTCATTAACAATAACTATCGTGGAATTTATGTGTTAATGGAGAAACCCCAACTGTCTCCCACGCGATTGCTCAGCAGAAGCGGGGCTGAGTCTCCCGAAGATTTTTTGATATTGACGGATCGTTTGGATAGCGGAGATGTGACACTGAAGTCTGTTTATTGGACTTACATTTTAAAGTCGAAGAGTAATTTGCCGGATAGTGTTTATCATTCATCAGTGGTAGAAAAGTTAAATTGTTTTGAAGGAAATATTTATTACGGAGAACGTGCTCCTTGTTTTGATGTGGAATCATTCGTTGATTTTGTTTTGGTGCAGGAACTCTCCGCCAATGCCGATGCTTTTCGCCTGAGTTCCTACTTCCACGCTTTCGGAAGTGGCAATGACACTCTCGTAAAAGCCGGACCACTTTGGGATTTTGATTTGGCCTTCCATCCGGTTGCAGACACCACTACCTGGATGCTCAACAGGAATAAGGACAAGCCGGCCTATTGGCATCAGCTCTTCTCGTATCCTCCATTTTTTGAATCGTGTTGCAATCGTTATTCAGAGTTGAGAGAAACTTTTTGGAGTGATAGATCGCTGGAAACAACAATTGATTCGCTTGCGGCATTGAGCGCAAACGTTCGTGAAAAAAACTATCGGGTATTCCCATTCCCTAAAGATAGTTTCTGGCCTTATGAAAATGTGCCTGCGAGTTATGACGAAGAAATTGCTAACCTGAAAAAGAGAATAACCGAAAGAGCGAAGTGGATGGATGAACAATTAAATCTCCCGAAGCATCGTGATGAAGACGCACAGGAATATGATGGAAGGAAAAAGAGATTAGTGTATGAAAATTTCAATTAATAGGTGGAAATGTAAAATGATTCAAAACCCACCACTTCAATTTTTCCCTCGCGCCTTTACGTGGCACAATTATTCATTCAGGCTCCAGTCAAAGTCCAGGTATTCTACCACCGTGTCGAAAGTGATGATGTCCGGTGCATACCGGGCAATGAATCCTTCGAACGAAGAATTTTTGGTGATATCGCCACGATGCCACTGGAAAATTTTTGAGAGTTCAGCATGGTGTTCCGTCACTTTGTTTTTTGTGCTATCGTGAAGAAATGTGCGCACCTGGTCTTCGAGTTGCCGATCCAGTTTGGACGCAGAGTAGATATGGTTGCGAAGGTTAGGGCAACCTCTTGCGGCCATATTAATTGCAAAGAGAACACGCGGTTCATCAAAAGTATTGAGCAATTTCTGGTTTTCAATTTGGTTCAGACTGAATATTTCGTTTCCGATGCGAATGAATTTGAAATCCCGCGGTGTCTTTATTTTTTTGAGCTGTCCTCCCATATCTCTCACGCTCAGTATTGGGTAGTTGCGAATCACCAGGCGAATGGTGGATGCGTTGTAGGTATTTATCCAGTAAGCTATTTCCTCCATATCCTGCCACGAGGTATCCGGTGGATGTGCTGCCAGGGTATCGAGGTATTGGTTCAATATCAGGCTGTCCGCAATGAAGCCTTTGTAACTCACCAATCCATCAGCGGTAACATATTTTTTCAGCAACTGGTCAAAAAGTTCATGGCTGGGAGGTCTGGTAGCATTCAGAAGTTGGGATGCAGTGGTTAGCAATAACCAACACATAATAGAAAGACTATAGAAGACTGTCATGTTCTGAAATTTAGATGTCCACACCAAAACTAGCATCAGGCCAACTGAAAAATGAGTGAGAGGATGCAAGTTGTAAACACCTTTGTGGCGAACAATCATGGAAACCACTGCTTCCCATTATGAACTATTACAAGATTTCTTTTTTACTTCTTACCGTTGCCGTTATCTGTGGTGCGTTTGGCGCTCATACCTTGCGTGATGTTCTCACTCCGCAAAAACTTGACGCATGGAAAACCGCAGTGTTTTACCATTTCATTCACGCTCTTGGTGTATTGATTGTTTCTGGTTTGATGGAAATAAAAATCCTGACAACCCGCAGTCGCTATGCCCTGCACTTTCTTTTTGCAGGAATAATTCTTTTCAGCGGATCGCTCTATTTGCTTTCCACAAAAGAGCTGCTGGGAATTTCAGGAATGGGTTGGCTGGGACCAATTACGCCTATAGGTGGAGCATGTTTTATTGCTGGATGGATTATTTGCTGCTTTTCTATGATGAAGAAGCAATGAAGCCCATCCCAATTTCCCAAAAGGGAAGCGCATACGCATGGTTCCGGGCGTAAGTACTCCCGCGCGTTAGCCCCGGTTGCCCCTCCGTTTGGAAGGGGAGGGATGCGCCAAAACGTGTGTTGGGCAAGATTCCCGACATTCATAATAACCTTTGTGTCTTTTCCCCGCCCATGCCGGATGAGATTCATTTCTTCTTGAACTTCGAAATGGCATTGCGGGTAAAATCGGAGAGTACGAGTTTGCCGCTGATAGCTGCACGTTCCAGAAGAAGGCTGTCCCAGTTTTCCGTTCCGCGCCAGAACGATTTTTTCATTTCGCGCATCGCATCGGGATTGGAGGTTGCAAGTTTTTGTGCCAGCGAGTTCACCGCCAGATCAAGTTCGGTTTCTGTCTCAAAAATTTCGTTGTAGAGTCCATGCTCCTTTGCCCATTGTGCATTTTGCCATTCCGTTGCATTGATGGCAAGATGGCTCATGGCACTCACTCCCATTTTTCTTTCCACTGCCGGCCCCACCACAAACGGCCCTATACCCACTGCAAGTTCGCTCAACTTCACCGATGCGTTGGTGGTGGCCATACAATAGTCCACTGCCGATGCAAGACCCACCCCGCCACCTACAGTTTTATTGTGAACCCGGCCAATGATAAAGGATGGTGCAAGGCGCATGGCATTGATGACGTGAGCAAATCCGGAAAAAAATTCTTTTCCTTCATCCAACGATTTTATGGAAATAAGCTCATCGAAACTGGCTCCTGCACAAAAGGCTTTATCACCTATGCTGCGAAGAATGATGACACTAATGTTAGCATCCTCACCTGCTTCAAAAATGGTTTGAGCAAGATTTTTCAGCAGTGCGCCAGGCAGCGAATTGCTCTGTGGATGAAAAAATGTAACGGTGGCTATGCCGTTTTCTATTGAAGTATCTACTGTTCCTGTTTGCATTTTTGAAATGGAGAATTAGATAGTTGAAGTCCTCTTAGCTATCGGCATTAGTTTTCAAAAATAATTGCAATTATAGTTGTTGTTGCACCTACAGTCATATGTAATTGTGATGTTAACAATGAAAAGTTCCAAGCAACTAGCTTTTTGTTTTAGATTTCATATAATTCCGCAAGGAACACTTATAATAAATCGTAGGCCGATTTACCCGCTGGCGAGCTGTACTTAATGTTCTCGCTAACAGCCCGTCCTGTGGCTATAATAAATTGTTGAGTGGAACGGGTAGGATATTCTCAAAAATCGAGTGCTGTGATTTCTGCAACATAATTTTTAAGTTGTGTAACGGCATAAATATCAGCACGCGATCATCTTCGCAGCGCGATAAATAAACAAATAATTTAAACTATTTAAAACTAAAAACAATGAAGAAAACAACAATTTTTATGTTCCTGGTGGTGGCTGCCATGGCAACCGTCAATGCACAGACGACACCAAACAATTACCGAACGGAATTTGACACCAAATATCCCAACTCCAACGCTTCGTGGAAGAATGAAAACGGATACAACAATGCCTATTTCAACGATGATACCAAGCGTCAGCGCATGGTTTCTTATGATCAAAACGGGCGCATGGTTTCAAACGGCACCATGATTAGTCCTATAGATGTCCCTGTAAATATCAATGCCTACCATAAGAAGAATTATCCGACCGATTCCGGATACAGGGTTTGGAGGGATGAAATGAACGGAACCACTACTTATTATTCAGTAACCGGAACCAACAGGTATTATTTTGATCGTGATGGAAATTACATACGTACTGGTAATTTGAATGATGCGCGGTTAGAAAAAAATCCAGAATAAACCAATAAACTCTCACGCGAAGGTGCAAAGGCGCAAAGGTTATTTTCCTGATACAGTTAAATTTCTTTGCGCTTTTGCGTGAGACAAATAAAATAAAAACATGAGTATTGTTAAATCAAGTCCCGATGCATCAGGCAATCCTGTAAAATTATTTTTTCAGGAATACGGAACTGGCAAGCCGGTGATATTTATCCACGGTTGGCCATTGAACCATGAGATGTGGGAATACCAGTTAATGGAACTACCCAAATATAATCTCCGTTGTATAGCTTACGACCGCAGAGGGTTTGGCAAATCCAGCCGCCAATGGGAGAAGTACGACTATGATACACTGGCAGAGGATCTGAAAGCAGTGATTGATACGCTTAACTTAGAAGATGTAACGCTGGTTGGATTTTCAATGGGCGGTGGCGAAATTGCCCGTTACATTGGTAACTATGGCACAGATCGTATTTCCAAGGTTGTGCTCATAAGTGCAGTCACTCCATATATGTTAAAGACTGAGGACAACCCTGAAGGAGTTGATAAGAAAAACTTTGACGAAATGGTGGAAAAGCTAAAGGCTGACCGCCCAGCGTTTCTTGCAGGTTTTGCTAAAAAATTCTACGGTGTAAATATGATTACCCATCCTGTTAGTCAGGAGATATTAGACTGGAATCAGGCGCAATGTCTTAACAGTTCAGCCAAAGCCACAATAGATTGTGTTCGGTCATTTTCAGCAACGGATTTCAGGGAGGATGTAACCAAAATAGATGTTCCTACATTGATAATTCATGGCGATGAAGACAAAACAGTACCCATTGCTGTGTCAGGAGATAAAACTGCGGCCTTACTCCCACACGCCACTTATTTGAGATACGATAATGCCCCTCATGGCTTGTTTATTACAGAGAGGGAGAAATTAAACACCGATCTGATCAACTTTATCAACGGGCAAGGTTCAAGCATTAGAACCACACAAGAGCAAGAACAATCTTACCGAACATTGTAGTTCAAGCCGTCATTCCAAACGTAAGAAGGCGTTGAGTCTATGAAACAATTTACACCATTATGCTATTATTCTCAGCGGCATCCTCACTTTCTGCTCAACTGATTAACGGTTTACTTCTCAATGCCCTGTTTGTTGGGCAACCACGGGTGGATATTCATTCTGTTGAGCAGGCGAGGGGGTAAACGAGGCGATGCGATTTCTCCGGTTGAATCGGTTGGGAAGGTCTTTTTTGCCGATGGATTGCAGGGGGTTTGCCAGAACATTTTCGGTGGAATCATCGGGCGTCCAGGCGAATTGGTCGCTGGGCAAGCAGCGCAATAGTTTGCATAGTGATTCCATGTGGCTGATTTGGAACTTTTGCTTATTGAATGTCATTTCCGCCCTGGGAGGTCGTTTATCCGCTCGGAGGGGTCATTTATTTCACAAAATGAACGCTCCTTCCGCATAAATGAACGGTCTGTCCGAATGAATGAACGCTCCATCCGAATGAATGAACGCTCCATCCGAACAAATGAACGCTCCACCCGAACAAATGAACTAAATGGAGAGTTCATGTATGCTAACTACCTCATATTCATACTACACATCGTGCAGCTGCGCTCTCACGTTCACCACTTCGGGGTTTGGGTTTGTGAAGATGAGTTTGGCACCATATGGGGTGTAAAGCCCATGCCCTGAAATGCTATTTTGCGGGTAATGGCCACGCCCGGTTGGTAACCCCAGCTGCGCGGGGTGTGGTGGCATTGGGGGCGGTGCACACGGTGATTGTGGCGGCCCCGTTTAGCTGGCGTATATATGTGATCCTTATGAGATTTATTGCTTTTGAGACAGCCTATTAATGCGAACTAAGATTAGCTGACTTTATCTCCGCTACAATCATTTTATAGTATGATGCTAAAGAGGCTGGTGAACCGGGTTGGGTCCATGCAGTATGCAGCAACTGTCGTTTAATGCTGCCAGCAAAAATATTTAGAGATGGCAGCTCAAGCTTGCTAAAAATGCACTCAGTCAACCCTTTCGATGCCTTGTTTAATTAAGAAATAATAAGTACAAAAAAGCCGAAGAACAGTGTTTGTGCTCTTCGGCTCCTTCTTGTGTTTAATCCACTGATATTTAATGATGTTCCAGCACGCTGTCACGCAAGCCTTTCACCTTGTCATGATCCGCCTTTATTAATCCCCTTTGTGCAGTTATCATGGCCAGTTGATCGGAGGTGAGGTGTTCCCTGTTCTTTTCTGCCGCGTTGTCATAAGTCTCTACGGCTGTGTCCTCGCCATACTCACAAGAACTTAGAATGGCCTTGCGATCCTTCCCTGTCAGTGCAGCTTTAACATCCATCCAGAGCCTGAAAAACTTGCCCGATGTAGTTGTACCTTCCAGTGGAGTTCCACCCAATTTTTGAACCTCGCCAACCAGTTCCTGTTTACATTTTTGGCTGGTGTAGGCAAACTGTGCGAACAAGGCTTTCAAATCTGATTCTTCCGTTTCGTTCAAGGCAGTTTCATAACCTTGTATACGGTCGTTGTTAATTTCTATTAAAGTATTAAGCACTTCAATTGATTTTTCGTTTTCCATGTTTTGTTATTTTTATTAGTGATTTAAGAATTTACTGTTTCATTTTGTCTCTTTACCACCAGGATATTGAGTTGCTCAATCAACGGGTCTTTCGAGAAGAGGTCAGGGGCTTTTTCCATGAGGGCTGCCGCCACTTTACCTGCCAGGTGGGCTTTGCGCCCTTCCTCGCTGGAGAAAGTGTCGAAAATGCCATAAGTGCTGTCACCCGCTATTCTTCTACTTCCTTTTTTTGGCTCGCTTTGGCTTTGAGTGTAACACACAATGCGAATTTTGTCATTTTTAGTTGTTTTTATATTGTGAAGAAGAGTAATTAAACAGTTGCAAATTTGGTCCTTCGGTCTTGAGTCAAGTTTACATGAACCACGGAAATTATTGCATAATTCACAGATTTATGGAACGTGTGAGTGCCGTTTGTTTATGCCACGTATAACAAAGCATGAAAGCGGAGCACATGCTTTTCCACACAGCGTAATAAGTTGCTGATGGAAATTTTCACCGGGGCTGTAAGCTTTTAGTTGCACTGACCTAGTATCACCCAAATTATAATAAATACGACAATAGTGCCCAGGCATCCACCACCTAATTTTTTGGCACCATAACCGGCAATTAATCCTCTAAAAATGTTATTCATTATATTTAGTTTTAGTTATTTGGCTTTGTTAGTTTTGTACTCAGGGTTGCGGAAGTAGAGTAGGAGGGATTACGCAGGAACTTTGTTTGCAATTTCACGATCCCAATAGCGGTGCCTGGCAATGGCTGCCACAAATTCTTTTGCGCTACGATTTATTAAAACACCGGTTGAAGGGTTGTGATTGCCGGCTTTATTTTCCTCGAGTATTTTGTTTCCTGCACTGGTTGCATAAATAAGGTAAGCACCTGCACCGTTAGCTGCTATAGCTTTACAATGTTTATAAGTTTCATTAATAAAATGAATGGCATCGGGTTCACGCTCCAATGCCGCTGCGCTTCGTTTTCCATCTGGCACATATACAGCATCAAATAAAACCGAAGCTGCTGTTAGCAGGCTTTGATCCACTTTTACCTTTTTCTCCTTTGAAGAGGTAATGTATCCCAAATGAGGTGCTATTATTTTTGTTTGCGCTCCCTCAGTTTCCAGCGCGACTTTCATTATGTTTAACGAAACTTCGTCCACTCCATCAGCAGCAAGAATGGCTATCTGCCTGGTTTTAATGTTGTCTTTCACGGTGTTGACCATGCTCAGCGCTTTTGAACTTAGTAGTGCCGAAATAACTTTAACAGGCTCGAATTTTTTGGGATCACCATCTGCCGGAATGCTCAGGTTCATGGGTCGCTCGGGAGCCTTGGGCACCGCGATTCCCAATCCTCGGGCTACTCTGGCTGCCAGGGTTTTGTCCACCTGTGTGAGCATACCTGTTACGCGCTCACGTATTGCATCGGACTTTAGCTTGCCTAATTCGAACTTAAACGCTTCGACTATATGATTTTTCTCCGCCTCGCTCTGGCTATTATAGAATAAAGTAGCCTGGCTGAAATGATCGAAGAAACTTCGGCTTCGTGCACGAACCTTTCTTGCATCTATTCTTTCGTTATAGGAAACAAATCCACCTTCGCTAGCTTTAGCTTGAAACGGGCAGCCGTTGCCGGTGGTGTTAGGATGATAGCTCGCCTGGCCTTTATCAATGGTTTGGCGCATGTGTCCGTCACGCTGGTTATTGTGAACTGGGGTTATGGGACGGTTGATAGGAATTTCATGAAAATTGGGTCCGCCTAACCTGCTTAGCTGTGTATCGGTGTAGGAGAATAAACGCCCCTGCAACAATGGATCATTACTGAAATCAATTCCGGAAACAAGATGACCGGGGTGGAATGCAACTTGTTCGGTTTCCGCAAAAAAATTATCGGGGTTGCGGTTTAAAGTCATCTTACCTATAATTTGCACAGGGACAAGCTCTTCAGGAATAAGCTTGGTAGGATCAAGCAAATCGAAGTCGAACTTATGCTCATCCTTTTCCTCCACTATTTGTACTCCAAAATTCCATTCAGGGAAGTTGCCACTTTCTATCGCCTCCCATAAATCTCTTCTATGGAAATCCGAATCCTTTCCTGAAATTTTTTGTGCTTCGTCCCACGCCACGGAATGAACACCCAACACTGGTTTCCAATGAAACTTCACGAATACTGATTTGTTGTTTTCATTGACAAAACGAAACGTGTGAACACCAAATCCCTCCATCATGCGCAGGCTTCGGGGAATGGCACGGTCGCTCATGGCCCACATAATCATGTGCATACTTTCGGGCATGAGCGAAACGAAATCCCAAAAAGTATCGTGGGCTGATGCTGCCTGAGGCATTTCGTTGTTTGGCTCCGGCTTCACAGCATGGATAAGATCGGGAAACTTAACAGCATCCTGGATAAAGAACACCGGGATATTGTTGCCCACCAAATCATAATTTCCTTCTTCGGTATAAAACTTAACTGAAAAGCCCCGAACATCTCGCGCCAGATCTGATGATCCGCGTGAACCTGCCACTGTACTGAATCTTGTAAAGACGGGAGTTCGCATCCCCGGAGTTTGCAGAAATTTAGCCCGGGTGTATTTCGTCATGGATTCATAAAGTTCAAAATACCCATGAGCCGCACTGCCCCTGGCATGTACAATTCGTTCTGGAATTCTTTCATGGTCAAAGTGTGTAATCTTTTCCCTGAGCTGAAAATCTTCCAGCAAGGTTGATCCGCGCTCGCCTGACTTTAATGAGTTTTGATCGTCATTTATTCTAAGGCCTTGATTGGTCGTTAAGAAATGATCTTGTCCACTTTCTGTGTTTTTAGCAAGGTCATCAATCTTGGCATTGTTGAATGTCGGCTTTTTCACAGTTTTAGTTTTGGCCATTGAATTAATAGTTTAGATAGTTTAAACCTTTTGTTCCTGCTGTATATCTATTTTCTTTAGATCGGTAGATGCAGGACCGTTAATCACCTTGCCCTCCGTGGTAAATCGCGATCCATGCATTGGGCAATCAAATGTTTTTTCGTCCGCATTCCATTGAAGTATTCCACCCAGGTGTGGGCAGACAGCAGTGCAGACGTGAAGCTCATTCTGCTCGTCCCGATACACCGCTATCTTCTTCAAACCAGAGGCAATGATTCCGCCTTGACCGGGCTTCAGTTCGTCCGTTTTTTTTATGTCTTCAGGAGTAAACCAATCGGTGAACTGTGCCACCATATTGCCCACTTCGTGTAGATAATCTCCAGTTGTTTTAAGAGTTATGCGGGAAGGGCTATATATTTTTGCCCAAGGGTTTTCTTTGCCGGTTATGAGGTCGGATATAATCATTCCGCCTAGCGTACCGTGCGTCATGCCGTTGCCAGAATCTCCTGTAATGATGTATATATTTTCGTCACCCGGATTTTTTCCAAGAAACGCCAATGAATCTATGGGTTCCATTACCTGCCCCGACCATTTAAAATCAATTGTTCCGGTTGCAGGAAAACGCTTCCTGGTCCATTCCTCTAGTTTATTATACCTGTCCTCTTCTTCAATGTGCTCAGCATCTGCCTGGCCCGTGCGGTGGTCTTCACCTCCGGCAATGAGAACATCAAACTCTTCATTGAATTCAGCCAAACGAACATAGTGGTAAGGCTGCGATACCCACTTTGAATTATGGTTGCCGGTATCCCACCATAACGCATAGGGTAATATCCCTTTTGGCACCTTGGATCCAATGACATACGTACGGTATGGCCATTGTTTGGTGTGCATGGCTACCCAGTCGTTGATGGGAGTATTCGTGGCAACCACAATGTGCTTTGCCTTTATTTTGTAACCATTAGCGTCAGCACCCTCTTTGGTAATGTTTTCCCCTTTGGTTTCTGTGTAAATGCTTCCTCCCAATTTTACAAAGGCATCGGCCAGGCCTTTCAGGTAATGCATAATATGAAACTGCGCCTGGTCAGGAAATTTAATACACCATTTATCTTCTTCGGCTGCAATTCCTGGAACTGAGTTTAACATTTCTGTAATCAAGCCTGCATTTTTGGTGGCCGCATACTCCTTTTCCAGTGTTTCCCTGGTGTCGGAAGGGTGTAAAAACAAATAACCATCTACTTTTTTAAATTGGCAATCAATGTGGTTATGTTTAACCGTATTGGCAATCCATTGGATAGCCGCCATGTGACTATTTGCTGCTAATTGAGCGGTGTGTTTGTCAAACGTTTTTTCCAGTTCAAAATAACGGTCATCAAGTGCAGTGGTGAGGTGAGCAGTTGTTCTGCCGGTTTCGCCACTTCCAATAAAGCCATCTTCAACCAATACTACTTTTTGTCCTTCTTTAGCTAAACAATAAGCAGTGGTAAGTCCGGCAATGCCTCCTCCTATAACCAGGACATCGGTTTCAATTTCATGGTTTAATTTATTGAAAGCAATGGGTTGGATATCGGTAAGCCAAAAGGAAAGATTATCACCCGATGTAATATTGGCATCAACAGGTTCAGTTGTGTTTTCAGGGGTTATCATTTGTATTGAAATTAGTTTTTAAAGGTAAAAGTTTTTTAAAGGAAGAAGACTATCTCAAACTCATGGGAAAAATTGATTTCTTCACGCAAGGTAAGTTCTATTTATTGGTTTTAATAAAGGCAGTAGTTAGTAATAATTTAACTATTTCCACTATTTGTTGCTTGTTTTGGGGTGTTGTTTTCTTTTTCCCCTAAGTGGATATCGCTGGATGTTCTGGCAGCAGGGGTTTCTCCAGTTGTTTGCTCGCCATGTTCGGCAGTGAATCCGTCCGCCCTATTCGATTTACTACCTGAGGTAGTTGAGCTTTGGCGTTGTTTATTATCTTGTTCTATTTGCTCTACGGGAGTTGAATTGGAACGACTAGCCTCCTGTTGGTTTGTGCCCTGTGTGGATGTTTGAGGGGACGGGCTATCAGATTTTCCCGTACGAGGCTGTTCATTTGGACTATCTATCATGTTGCTTACATTTTAACTGAGTGAGTATGCCGCGAAAGTGAAAAACCTCAACATGCCAAAAGTTACATATTTCAGATTAGGTCTTACAACGATCACACGTTTTTCAGATTGCCAACTCCAGACTGGTTCAAATGTGGTGAAAATACAATCTTTCCTCTAAAACTTGTAAGTATTAAGAATGCAGCGGCTGGCACCTTTCCAAATTATTTTCCGGACTAAAATGTATTAGAACGCCACAACTGGAAACTGTTTCAAGGTATGATGGGAAAAGTGCTGATAAAAATATTAATTGGGTTGCTTGCGCTGTTAGTATTGCTTAAAATCATTACTATGGTATGGATTGAACCCTGGGTTGGGAAAAAAATTGAAAATTCATTTAATGATGGTAGTAAAATCTATTCAGTTGAAATAGGAGGAGTTGATATTTCTATTTTGGATCGTGGAATCACATTGAAAAACATTGAAGTTTTCTCCAGAGCGAAGGAATCGGACAACCATTTAACTATTGGGTTATCGTCCATTCGACTATCAGGAATCAATCTGGGCTCATTGTTCAGAAAGGACTTAGACATCAGAGAAATCTCTGTATCTCGATGTAATGCGAGGGGGAATATTTCTTCTGCGAAAGAATTGAAGCCGCCCACCATATTACCCTCAAATATCAGGATTGGTACAATGAGGATTGAGGAAATAAACCTTGAAGTAGGAGACTCTGGAGGTGTGCGAACTCTTGTGTTAAAGCAGGGTAAATTAAAAGCGTATGATTTGCAAATAAACAAGGGCGACACACTAACTAACGGAATTTTGAAGGAATTTGATTTCGAAGTGGAGGAAATGGTTTCCAAGACTGCTGTCGGCATGTATTCATTCAAAGGCACCGACATCAACTATTCAACCAGTTCAAAAGCGCTGACTTTAAAGAAGATTTCAGTTCTGCCGAATTATACCGGTTATGATTTTACTTCACGCTTTGAATTTGAAACGGATTGTATCGAAGTGGAGTGTAGCCATATTACCTTTCTGGATTTTTCCGCCTCTGCCTACGCCAGTTCGAATATCCTCACATGCTCCTATATTGAAATCGGTGAAATGGATATGAATGTTTTTCGCGATAAGCGCAAAGCCTTCAGGCACCGCAGCAGGCCAACGTTCCAACAAATCATTTACAATTATCCTGGAATGATAAGCATTGATTCCATCGGGATTGAAAGTGGTAAGGTGTATTACAAGGAGCACGCGGAAGAGGCCAACGCTGCCGGGCACATTAGTTTTGAAGAGATCAAAGCAAGAATTTACAACATCAGTAACGATACCTTGTATAAAACAGAAAAGTCGTTTCTGGAATTAAGGAGCGAAGCCCTGGTAATGGGACGTGGGAAGCTTAATATTTATTTAAAGACGAGACTTTTTGATGCAAGAAATACATTTACGGTGCAAGGAACTATGACGGGTATGGATGCAAGTGCCTTGAATCCTATTATGGAGAATAACGGTTTTGTATATGCCACGGCAGGGAGAATGGAAAAAATGAACTTTAGCTTTGTGGCTGATAATAATAAGGCGGACGGCAATATGACCATGCTCTACAGCGGATTGGATGTGGCGGTCAAAAATAAACGAACGGATGATACTACCTCGCTTAAAGAACGTGTTATTTCAATAATTGCAAATAGAATAATACTGAATTCAAATCCTGTTCCGGGCGAAGCAGTGAGGGAAGGGATAATAGAATGTGAATCAGATCCTGAAAAATTCCTTTTTAATTATTGTTATAAGGCTATATTGTCAGGCATAAAATCCAGTGTTTCCAGAGAAGCTGGTAAGGCTGCAAAAGGCAATAAGAAACAGAACAGGCTGGACAGAAAAAGCAGGAGGGAGGACGGCATCTAACTTTCTATTTCAATCTTTTCCTTTATTATCTGAACGGAATAGGCGTTAGGTACTATTTTTTGGCCATGAGTTAGAGCGTACATCTTTGTGAACTCAGCACCAAAGTAAAGAATAATGGCTGAATAGTAAACCCACACTAAAATTAAAATTACTGAGCCAGCAGCGCCATATACCGATGCTATAGCTGAACTACCAAGATAGGCGCCAATGGCAAATTTCCCGACCATAAAGAGTACAGCTGTAAAGGAGGCTCCAACAATGCAATCTCGCAATACAACCTTTCCGTCAGGCAAAGTTTTAAATATGACAGTGAATAGAAGCGTGGTAATAACGAAGACCACAAGCAGGTTCATGATATAAAAGGAATAAACGGTGTCACGTTGAAAATGTGCCGCCAACCCCTTATTCAGAATATCCATGAGTGAATTTGCAATTAAACCTACCAGCAATAAGAACCCCACTGATCCAATCATGGAAAATGACATCAACCTGTTTTTGATAAATTTTTTGAAGCCTCTTTTCGGTTTAGCTTTTATGCCCCAGATAAAGTTGATCGAATCCTGAATTTCGGCAAAAACGCCTGATGCACCTATAAGAATTACAACAAGTCCCAATGTTGTCGCAAATACACTACTCTTCGATAAGCTGACGTTTTTGATTGTTTCCTGGATTTGCAGCGCTGCTTCGTTGCCCACCAACCCGTTAATCTGCCCGAATAATTCGCCCCTTACGGCATCTGCCCCAAAGAAGAATCCGCAGAGGCTAATAATAATAATGAGTAGAGGTGGCAGTGAAAAAATGGTATAATAAGATAATGCTGCGCTCAGCTTTAGGGCATTGTCCGCCATAAATTCGTGGAAAGTTGCTTTAAGAAGCGAACCAGTATTTTTTGCTCTTTGTTTTATTCGCATGAGGTCAAAAATAGGAATTCTTCATACGACCGTTCTATTGGAATGCGGCTGTTGCCGGCTTTCCTATATTGAACGACCCGAATCCAAAATCAGTTGTTTTGAATGAATTTAGCTTAAAAATATCCTGGCCAGTGCCTGGAATGACCGGATAAAAGGATATGGAGAATTGAAACGTATTAAAAACCAGATTGTCATTTCTTATTAAAACCCCCAACCCGATTTGCGAATACGCTTTACTGCGTTTAAACCCTGTTGCAGCATCACCAAGTATGCCAAGTGAATATATGAGATATGGCCCAAAACGGAAGCCAATTAAATTCCATGGCGCGTAGGATTGTGTTTGCAGTTTGCACAATAAACGGTTGGTGCCGTCCAATGCTGAACCATTGAATCCATCAATGCCTTCTCCGTCATTGATGCTCAGGTTTTCGAAACTAAAGCGATTGATACCGAGACTCATCTGGATTTTGGCAAATTGCCGGAAGTTCCATTTGCCCAATTGCGCTAAGCCTGTAAAATAGATAAGCCCCACAGAAAAAACACCTTGCTGTGCGTGTGCATTTCGAAAGAAACAGCCGTATTCATAGTTAGAGCTAAGGTAGCCCCACGGATAATAGTTCCCCATAGAAATGCGTGCGCCCAGATACAAACGCCCGGTGTTATTTTTTTCCTGATAGCCGCCCGTAAGGCCATAGGCTTTTCCTATGGGTACATCTTCTGTTACGCCCCAATTAAAAATAAACTTATCCTGTACAAATTTTCGGGTAGTGATTCCTATACCGGCAAGGTAAAATGATTCGTCTGAATAGATTTGTAGGGTGTCCACCGATGGCATTTCCAGATGACGTTTTCGTAAAAACCGGATTGCGGAAATAAAATTAGTGGTACGGTTGTTTTCAGAATTGCCCCTGAATATCTGCATGGCATTGCCGGCCCAATAATCCTGACTGTTGTACTTGAAGTTTTGAATCAGGTAAAGTGAATCTCCCGGTTCACTGAAAAACTGTTTAAATTGTTGGGTGAACCGGATACCTGCTGCCCATTTGGCAAAAGGTGAAAAGAAAGGACGGTCTGCGGAAATGCTCTTTGTAAAGTTCTGGAATTCGTCAGTACCATAGTTGAGCGTGGTATTAATATAGGTATTGCGAATGTTGGGAATACTGTAACTGGTATTGTAGGCATCCTTTCCCGTATTGTGGTACCAGGTGTAAGCATTTTTGAATTCATGCCCCATCCCCAAAAAATTTTTATCATTTAACTGAATGGCCAAACGCGAATTGGAAAAGTCACCTTTGGGTATAATACTCCATCTATCCAGTTCACGTATGATAATATCAACCGAATCGGAATTTTCTGAAATTGCCCTGACAAAAAATGAAACATCTCGAATGTAACCCTGACTGCGAACAAGCCGCTCGGATTCTTTTACAAGCAAAGAATCGAAAATTTGGTTTTGCCGGATCAGCAGGAGGTTCCTGATAGTGATGGACTGGGATTTTATGTGTAGCTTATTTCCGGTTCTTAAAAATATGTTTTGTGCTCCTACTGCCGTGTCAGCAATAGTATGCCCGAAAGGGTCGAGTGTTTCAATTTTGATATATCTGATAATTTTGCCCTCAAAGTCGCTGTACGGTTTCTGGATAAGTTTTTTATAGACGCGTTGTTTAACTGCGCTTTTTGATGAGGTGGTTAATACCGGCCTGAAAATCATGCGGTATATGAACTTTGTCAGCTTGCTTCGTCTTGAATAAGATTCTATATTCTCGTACAGTTTGGTTGAATCGGATCGTGCAGGTGTTTGCTGTGCGAATAAGGCAGCCTGAATCAGTGTTAAACCGAAAAAGAATAAAAGCATATTTCTGTGCCACGTCCGCAACGGTTAATGTTTGATATTATCACTGCAAAAATATCGTATTATGAATTACTAAAGGTAGTTGCTAATTTATTACCGGTCTTGTGGCGATTTTTTCAAATGGTGTGACTCACCAACTCTAAGTTTATTTATTTCCATTACCAGAAGTAATTCTTATTCTTTCTTACTTTCCTTTTTCTCCTGTTCACGTTTGTCTTTTTCCTTTTGGTCTTCCAGTGCTTTCTTTGCTTTTTCTGCTTCCCTTTCTTTTTTCTTGAAGTGACCTTTTAGGAGGATATTGTCTTTGGCGGCTTCCATATTTTCATTTAACCCTTTGGTGCTTTGCTTGAGGTTTACCATAGTTTGGTTGAGATTTTCAGCAATGGTAGAATCTTGAATTAACCGACCGAGCGTACCGTTTCCGCTATTTAGGTTCATCATTATTTCTGCCAACTCCAATGATATAATTTCGGCATTACCGGCAGTTACCTGAAGGCTTGCCATTATAGCATCAGTTTCTATAGGTTCTGTGGATGATAATTGTTGACCTTCTTCAGCTAAAGGCGCATCAGAGGTTCCTTGGGTAATAATTAATAACCTGTCACCAATGAGTCCTTCGGAGCCAACGGTCACCGAGCAATCCGACTTGATAAACTTCTGGACATCCTTGCGTATCCACATATCCACCCTGACGGTTGAGTCGTTAATAATGCTGATGTTCTCTACGGTTCCAACGTTGATTCCGGAAAAACGAATGTTATTTCCGACCTGCAAACCGCTCACATTATTGAAGGTGGAGACTAATTTAAAGACTGGATCGAACAGGTTTTTCTGCCTACCTATCAGAAATATGGCAAGTACAAAGAGCGCAATGCCCACAGCTACAAACAAACCTAACCTTACTTTAAATTTTTGAGTATGTGTTTCCATGATTTAAAAAATATTGAGGTTATGATGATACTTAATTGAAAAATGACTTGATTAATGGGTCGGTCGAGTTTTCAAAGTCCTCCACTTTTCCGTCTTTATAAACTTCTCCGTCAGAGAGCATTATAATCCTGTCGGCTGTTTTGCACGCACACTTAATGTCGTGGGTTATTATTATTGATGAGGTTTTGTATTTTTTCTGCACATCGTTGATGAGTGTACTGATTTCATCGGAAGTAACTGGATCAAGTCCAGTAGTAGGTTCGTCATAAAGCATTAACAAGGGATCAACAACTATGGTACGAGCCAAACTAATTCTTTTTCGCATACCTCCCGAAAGTTGAGAAGGCATTTTATTTAATGCGTCAGCCAAACCCACATTCTCCAGTACTTCTTGTACCTTGTCTCCAATTTCCTTTTCGCTCATATTCTTTTTTATTCTCCGTAAAGGAAATTCCAGGTTCTCCTTCACAGTCATTGAATCATACAGTGCACCGCTTTGAAAAAGGAAACCAATTTTCTGCCTCAATTCTGCCAATTCATTCCTGCTAAGAGAAGTCACGTTTTTTCCAAACACTTTTATTGTTCCGCTATCGGAGCTTAATAAACTAACGATACATTTTATCAGTACGGACTTTCCTGTGCCTGATTTACCAAGTACTACCAAATTTTCGTTTGCAAATAACTTTAACGAAAGATTTTTTAATACCTCCTGCTGGCCAAATGATTTCTTCAGATTTGTTATCTCTATCACCGGTTCAGCATCCTGTGCCGGAAAGTCCGATTTGCTTTGTGTTTCTTTGTACTGTTCGTTCATGACATTAGCATATCGGTAATTTGTACAGCTATCATATCAACGATTATCACCAGGAGAGAAGCTAAAACAACTGCTGAATTTGCGGCAACTCCCACACTTTCAGTACCACGCCCGGCATTGTAACCTTTATAACATCCCACAAATCCTATTACTGCACCAAAAAAGAAAGATTTAACCACCGCGGGTAGAAAATCTATAAACTCAACCGGGCTAAAGGCTTGAGAAAAGAATAAAACAAAAGTAACATCGCCTTTGATGTTGGCTCCAGCCCAGCTTCCCAAAATGCCAAGTGCATCTGCGTATAGAATTAGTATCGGAATCATAAGCGTAGCTGCCAGCACCCTTGTTACTACAAGGAATCGTATGGGGTTGGTGGAAGAAACTTCCATGGCATCTATTTGTTCGGTCACTTTCATTGACCCCAATTCAGCACCCATTCCAGAACCTATTTTTCCCGCGCAGATAAGTGCTGTAATTACAGGACCCATTTCTCTGATAATAGAGATAGCTACCATGCCTGGTAGCATAGATACTGCCCCAAAATCTACCAGCACAGGCCTGGATTGAATAGTTAGTACCAAACCCATAATAGTTCCTGTAATTGAAACAAGTGGCAGCGACTTATAACCGATTTGAAAGCATTGCCTCAAGAATTCCTTGAATTCGAAGTTGCGCGAAAACGTTTCCCTAATGATGCGGACTATGAAAAGAAAAACATCTGCCACATCCGTGAAAAAGTTGCCTGCAGCAGCCGTTTTCGCCAACGTGTTTTCACTGAGCCTGACCGATTGGACCGCTACAGAATTTTTTACTTTGCTAATTGTATTAAATGGTTTCATTTAGTACAATTCGTGTTTTTTGACATTGTCCAGCATGGTCGAAATTTTGATATTTATTATTTTATATTCCTTTTTTGGAGTTTTTCCTTTGCTCTTTGCGGTCTTCCTTGAATTTGTCCCTTGGCTTCTCCTCATTCAGTTCATTCAGCTCCTGATAGGCCTTGATCAGAGCTTCAGGCAGATCGCCTTCGTATTTGATTTTATAGAATGAATATCCGTTGTAAGGTATCACGTTTTCGGCTTTTGAAATTTTAACCTGTTTTTCCACTTCTTCCGTCAGAAAGTATGAGAGAAAAAGATCTTCTCTTTCTTCATTTAGCTGTTTAAACTTGGTATCAACAAGGCCTGATTTAAGGAGTGCTGTGCATTTGCCTTGTATGGTAAACAACATTGAATCTTTTACGTGCTTATTTAAATATTGAACAAATGAAGAATCTTTAGCTGACATCTTGCTAATTTTGAGGGAATCATCTTCACTCAAGGATTTGGTAGTTTGCTTATGAGATTCAAGGTAATATTTTTTCTTCGCTTCGAACAACAGAAGATATTCCTTCTCTTTCAGCGCATACTGCTGCGGGGATACAGTGATGGAGGCTTCCGGATTTTTGCGCAAAAAGTCAGCCATGCGTTTAATAAATTTTTCCTGTGCGGGCAGAATAGTACTACTGCGCAATGGCCAACTCAACGTTAGTGATTTTTCTATGTCTCTTTCGATAGTATTAACCTGAAGTCTATAAGGTGTTGTGGCCGGTTTAACGAAAATATTTTCCAGCAAATCAAAGACGACATCTCGCAAATGAAATTTGGGATCTGATAGATTTCCCGTTATTGGAATTTCGTAATCAATAACGTTACCGCGTTCCCTCACAAAGGTCATTATTAAAGGAACCGGAATCCATCCGGTATCCTTGTTTCGAACCTTTTTGGTTACGCGGGGATCAATAATAACCAGATGGTTGTCGCTTTTTATCCTACTGTTCCTGACATTCCATGTACCATGAAGTTCTATGGTTCCCCTATCCAGCGGATACGAGGTTTGGGATACTATGTAGGGATTGAACATAGTAGCCGGCAATTCTTTAAAAGCGTATTGCATATCGAAATCACCACTATCTTTAGGGTTTATGCTGAGAGCAATTGACGCACTGCCATACGGTTTAATTCCTGATTTAAAGGATAACCGAACCCGCTTATGATTTTTGTCAATAGAATCTGCAACTACTGAAAGTGGGTTTAAGCCAATAGTGAATTTTTCGCTAATTGAATAGTCATTAAATCTGAGGTCGCCATCGGTTATGGCCAACCGGTTAATCTTGTAATCACTCTCAAAGAAATTCCGGGCAAGCAATTTCACATAATCAGCTATTTCAAGAATAAGATTAAACTTTGCGGTTCCAGAGGCAGCGGCTGTCACATTGGATCCACCCTCCCCAAATATGGTTTGCATATTGTCCAAATAATCATACCGTTCATAGTTAAAATAGGGTTGAGTTAGGGAGATCGTATCGAAGAGGTATTTGTGATTATTCGGGCTTAACTGTGTTATCAACACCCTAAATTTGTCGAAGGAAGCGTAGTCTTCTTCCGGGTTTTTCCCGAAGTGAAAATCATTAATGGCCAGCATTCCAGTGGCGGAGATATTTTCTGAATCGTTGAAGTTTCCTGTCGATTTAATATCGGCATCAATGCTGGCAGAAAAATTTCCGTAGTTTGTTAAATCCTTCAGGTATTGTTCTATTATTTGCAAATCGAATTTATTGGCTACAGCAGCATAACGATAATCCAGGGTTTCCTTATTGATGGTGAAATCGCCATTCATATCTCCGCTTCCAATGCCCGATGCAAATGAGTATTTTACCGTTATTGTATCAGCATTCCAAAGCAGCCCGGTGCTTTCCATATTCACCTGCTTGATAAAATAGCTGATGGGAATGAGTTCTTCGTGGTAATGAAATTCTCCGTCATTCACCTTTATGTTGAGAATGCTGAAATGAATAGGGACTTTGGTAGAATCAATGTCCTCCTTTGCTGCAAAAAGTTCTATTATGTCATTAAAATTGAGGTCCCCCTTATTTTGTATAATTACACCGCGGGGTCGGTCTAGTGTGAGGTCGTGGATTTCATAAGTTTCAGAGAATATTTTTCTCAGGGCGAGGTTTCCACTTAAACCTTCAGCCGAAAAGAAAATGCTATCGCTGTCCAATTCATACATTTTGAAGTTGCTGAAATGAATGTAGCCATTGAACGGATTTACATAAGCCGCGCTCAGGGTGATTTCCCTTCCAATGTATTTCACATCATACTTTTCAACTAAATATTTTACAATGGGCGAAATAAGCAGCAGCACTATTACTAGCAATGCCACTACCACTTTAAGAATTATAAAGCGTCTTTTTTTGATTTTTGCCATAGTCTTCACAGGTGGTCTTTGCCATCAATGTAAGTTGGTATACTGCACGAGAAACTCAATCCAGTTGGATAAAACATGGTTGCAAAGGTTGAGAGTTGGATATCAAATGAGGTTGCATAAACTTGAGAAATAGTTACATTATTCACACCTGAGAGTGAATTAGCTTTCGCCTTGCCGTGAGCAGTCGATTGTAGCGAATGACTAAATGCGCTCCATATACCATCTCAACTCCTTTTCCATTTTTTGGTAACGGAAAATGGACGAGATGATTTTTTTCAGACGTACGAAGGCGGTTTCACTTTTCACAACATAATCAAATGCCCTATGGTGCATGCAGTTTATTGCCACATCTATTTTATCTTGGGAAGAGAGCATCACTACAGGAATATCAGGATTGAAAGATTTTATTTTATCCAGTGTCTCCATTCCGTTCATGGCGTTTTTGGTAATGCCGTCAAGGTGATAATCCAATATTATTACGTCAGGGAATTGTGCAAGCTTTGTCATAAGCAGCTCCCCAGTTGCAAATGTTTCAACGATAAAGTCAGCGTGTTGAAGAAATTCAATTTCCAACGACTTCAAAAACACTGCATCATCATCTACTAGAAATATTTTTATTTTTTCGTTGCTCATAAAGTTGCGTTTTTCATTGTATTAAACTCTTCTTCCAATTCCAGACACGCCTGTGTGCACACATTAGCAAGCTGTAAAACCAAGTCTGCAATACCATCGGAATGTTTCTGTATGCTTGCATATTCCTGGACCTTTTTTGCCATGTTCTCAAAATCCGTATGGATACCCATAATTGAGAATGAGGGAATCATTTTATGGACGGCTGAATACAGTGAGATCCAATCCTGATCCTGTAGGCCCTGTTTCATTGCGCTGATTAGTGGCGGTGTTTGCTCCAGGTAAAGAGAAATCATTTCCATCATGAGGGTTGGATTTGATTTAGTGCGTTGGATTAAATATTCTAGGTCTATACATTTTGTCTTTTTAGTTTCGTTTTCCTTCTGTTCGTTGAGGTTTGCAGCTACTGGTTTCTTTACCAGTCCCACTATCTTATTGTAAAGTACTCTTTCATCAACCGGCTTTGCAATGTAGTCGTTCATGCCAACGGCTTTGCATTTTGCTAAATCCACAGTGGTTACATCAGCGGTTAAAGCGATGATGGGTATTTTCGAATTCATTTTATTTCGAATGTATTCAGCAGCCTCAAACCCATTCATTTCAGGCATTTGTAAGTCCATCAGGATAATATCGTAAGATTTGGTCTCTAGTTTTTCAATAGCTATTTTTCCATTGCCGGCAATATCACGTTCGAATCCGAAATCGTCCAAAAGGGTTTTCATGAGTAGCTGGTTGAGTGCAATGTCTTCTACAACCAACACTTTTATGTTTTTAATTTCCGTTTCTAGTTCTATGGTTCCTGTATCCTGTTCGGCTTCTGCCTTTGTTTTCATGAAACTTAATGTAAAACTGAATGTAGAACCCCTATCAATTTTACTCTCAACGCGAATGTTTCCTCCCTGCAATTCTACTAATTGTTTAACAATTGCAAGTCCTAAGCCAGTGCCGCCATATATTCTGGAAGTTCCGCTGGTGGCCTGTTGAAAATCGTCAAAAATATTTTCAAGTTTAGTTTCTGCTATTCCAATTCCGGTATCGGTAACGGAAAACTCAATGGTTGCTGCCTCGTGGTCTTCTTGCAACAAATGCACGCCTACAGTAATTTTTCCCTTGGAGGTAAACTTTACCGCATTGCTCACCAGGTTTAATATAATCTGGTGTAGACGCACAGGGTCGCCCACTAATACCTCCGGGATTTTTCTGTCGTATTCTTTCACCAACTCTAAATTCTTTTCCTGAATTTTTGTCTCAAACAAATGAAGCATGGCTGATATGGACAGCGCCATTTTGAAAGGGGTCCGTTCAAATGTCATTTTTCCGGCATCTACTTTAGCCAGATCAAGTATATCGTTAATCAGCACAATCAATGCATCGCCACTCATTTTTATGGCTGTGAGATATTCTTTTTGCTTTGCTGTCAAATCAGTTCTCAATACCACTTTTGTAAATCCGATGATGGCGTTCATGGGCGTGCGGATTTCATGGCTCATATTGGACAGAAACTGCTGTTTCGCTTTCATTGCATCCTCCGCTGTCCGGGTGGCTCTTTCCGCCTTTATTTTTGCTTCCTCGGCAAGCCCTGTGGCTAATTCGGCAAACACTTTGGACTCGGTTAGTTCTGTGGCAATTCTTTTTTGCTCGGTAATGTCTCGTGCAACCACCACTGCGCCCAACACATTTCCCCTGCCGTCTTTGTAAACTGAACCGTTGAACAACACGTCCGTTAACTTATGATCCTTTATAGTTAGCGGATAATCTGCCACAAAGCCCTTAGCAAAAACCTGTTGATAACCTTTTCGAGCCTTATCGGGTTCTGTGAAATAATTAAAAAAATCCGTCCCTATTAATTTCTCGCGTGCTGTACCCGTTGCCTCCACTGTTGCCTCGTTTAAATCGGTAATTTTGCCTTCAAGACTAATTGTAAATAATGGGTCACGGCTCGCTTCAATAAGACTGAGCGAATAGTTGGAAAGTAAGTTTTGGGCTGTAACATCCCGGGCCACAATCACAACACCGAGTACATTGCCTTTATCATCCTTATACACCGATCCGTTGAATAGCACATCGGTAAGTTTGCCCTTTTTATGGCGAAGAGTAAGAGGAGAATCAGCAACGGAACCTTTGGCAAACACTTCCTGGTATACTTCGCGGGCCTTTTGCGGTTCAGTGAAATAATCGAAGAAATCTGAGCCGATAAGTTTTTCACGCTTTATGCCGGTTATGTTCACCGTTGCCTCATTCATATCTGTTATTTTGCCTTCTGGACTAATGGTAACCAAGGGGTCACGACTGGCTTCAATTAAGCTGAGAGAATATTGAGAAGCCAATTTTAAAGAATAAGTAAAGGCCTCCAATTCTTTATTCGCAATTGCCCTTTTTTCCTTTTCTTTGTTTTGGAAATCCAGTTCTATATCAGCAATGACTAATTCTGCTGCCCGTTTTTCTTTTTCATCATTTTGAAACTCAAGCTCTTTGTTAGCAATGACTAATTCTGCCGCCCGTTTTTCTTTCTCGTTGTTTTGAAATACAAGTTCTTTGTTAGCAACGCCCAGCTCTGCCGCCCGTTTTTCTTTTTCATCATTTTCAAAGACAAGTTTTTTGTTGGCAATACCTAACTCTGCAGCCCTTTTTTCTTTTTCATCATTTTGAAAAGCAAGTTCTTTGTTGGCAATACCTAACTCTGCTGCCCTTTTTTCTTTTTCATCATTTTGAAAAGCAAGTTCTTTGTTGGCTACGATTAACTCTTCAGCCCTTTTTTCCTTTTCCGCGGCTCGTTTTTCTTTTTCATCATTTTCAAAGACGAGTTTTTTATTTGCAATGCCTAACTCTGCAGCTCTTTTTTCTTTTTCATCATTTTGAAAGGCAAGTTCTTTATTGGCTACAACAAGCTCCGCAGCTCGTTTTTCTTTTTCATTGTTTTCAAAGACAAGTTTTTTGTTAGCAATGCCTAATTCCGCAGTCCGTTTTTCTTTTTCATCATTTTGAAACGCAAGTTCTTTGTTGGCTATAATTAATTCTTCTGCCCGTTTTTCTTTTTCTTCTGCCCGTTTTTCTTTTTCATCATTTTGAAAAGCAAGCTCTTTATTGGCGATCACTAATTCTGCAGCCCGTTTTTCTTTTTCAGCATTTTGAAATGCAAGTTCTTGATTTGCGATAACTAATTCTGCAGCACGTTTTTCCTGCTCATTCTTCTGAAAATCAAGCTCTTTGTTTGCAACACGCAACTCTACTGCCCATTTTTGCTCGGCAATGTCCCTGGCTACTACAACTGCACCAAGCACGTTGCCATTATCATCTTTATAAACCGATCCATTGAATAATACATCGGTGAGCTTGCCGGCCTTGTGGCGAAGAGTTAGGGGAGAATCGGCAATAGATCCTTTTGCAAAAACATCCTGGTACACTTCACGGGCCTTTTGTGGCTCGGTAAAATAGTTGAAGAAGTCCGAACCTGTTAGGTTTTTGCGCGTTATTCCGGTCATACTAGACAATGCATCATTCATATCCGTAATCTTTCCTTGGGTGCTGATAGTAACCAATGGATCAAGGCTGGCTTCAATCAAGCTTCTTGCATACTGTGAGGCTAATTTTTGGGATTTGGCCATTTCAACTTCACGTGTTTTTTGATCGCTTTCTGTGTTTGTTCGTTCGAATTCCTGATTTTTTTTATTGAGTATTGTCATTTTTTTTTAGTTAATTCTTCATACTCTGTTCTTTCCAATCCCATCTCAGCTTGTTTGGCTGTGATTTTTAAAATGCGTGCTATAGATTCATGGTCTTCCATTTTACTCTGGTGAAAAACGGCCAGAATTCGAATGGATTTATCTGCGCATCAAACAACGTATGCACTCACTTTACTGGATTGCTTTTTTTGTCACAGTTCTTATGAGGCTTCTGCCAAAGTCTTGTCGTATAGAGATTCATTATTTCAATTGGTTTTCCATTTTATTGGTTTTAGGTCATTTTATGTCGCTAAACTTCTTTCCCCGATTTCTTCAAGAGGGCTTCTTCTTTTCACTTTCAGTTGTTTAAAATGGGAGGGAGAGAGGCCTGTAGATTTTTTAAATTGATTGGAAAGATGAGCGACACTGCTGTAGTTCATCTTCCACGCTATTTCCGTGATGTTGAGTTCATCATAAATAATTAATTCTTTTATGCGTTCCACTTTATGAGAGATAATGAATTGTTCGATGGTAGTTCCCTGTACTTCGGAAAACAAGTGAGCTAGTTGGGTATAATTCTGATTCAGTTTTTCACTTAGGTAGTCAGAAAAATTTGTTTTAATTATTGCTTCGGAATGATGAATCATTTCTATGATTGCATTTTTTATTTTTTCAATCAATACGGATCTTTTGTCATCCATTAACTCAAGACCGGAGGTGAGTAGGCCAATCTGCAATTGTTCCCTTATCTCCTTAGAAATGTTTTCCATGACCTCCACTTCGCCTAAATCAACAACCACGAAGTGAAGTCCAAGTTTCTTCAACTCTTCCTTTACCGCCATTTTGCAGCGGTTGCTTACCATGTATTTGATAAATAATTTCACTGGATTTCGATGGATAAGAAATTGAAGATTCCCTGTAGAATTGGCGGGCAAAGTTGGGTTTTTGTAATCTGAAATGGTTACAGGCATTTGCTAAATAATTACGGAAGTCACACTATGTGAAATTTTGCCTCACTGCTGCCTAATCACTTAGCGGCTGTCTGAAATGTGACTCTGGCTTGAATAGACACCGAGTAGAAAAAATCAAATTGGCAACTCAATTTTACCTATTTCCGATTGAAAGTAGGAAGGATGCCCTGGAAGCTTTTGGAAATGTCCTTGAAATTGAGTTTTAATTTTACCAAAGGAGGCATGGTATCTCCCAATAAAAATCCCAGTGGTTTTAAAGAATCAATACGGTCAAAAATAAGTTTGAGAATTGCGGTTAGTGGAATAGAAAGAAACATTCCTGGAATACCCCACAACGCGGCTCCGGCAATAACCACGAGTATGGAGACAAAGGCGTTAAGCTTCACTCTCGATCCTACTATTTTAGGTACAATGTAGTTATTGTCTATCAACTGAATCAAAGTGTAGAGCCCGCCTACATACAGCACATAGACGGGTGTTTTGGTTAATAGCGCAACGGTCATAAATATCCCCATAGCGATAAGTCCTCCAAGATATGGAATAATATTCAGAAGTGCGCCTGCTATGCCCAACAGAAGGGCGTAATCAATGCCCAATATGTAAAGACCGATAGAATTCAGAGTGGCTATAATGCCAACTTCTGCAAAAAGCCCCACGAGATAGCTTTGAATGATTTTCTTTATTGCTGTGAGAATTTCACTCACCTTGCTGTTGTTACCGGCCCCGAAAATTTGATGTATAAACTCGACCAAATGGGGTTGGTAGAATAGGAGCATGAAGATATAAACAGGTGTGAGAAAAACCACTGCAAGTACACTGCCCAAGGTACTCAGTGTGCTGCCTATAGCAGCACCGCTTTCTGGAATAAGGTCATTTTTTGTTTCAGATAACCAAGTGCTGACTTTTTGCTGACTAATATTAAAATAGCCCGATGCCCAGGTAACTGTATGGCCCAACATGTCCCGAAATTTTGCCGTCAGTTGGGGTAAAGCATCTTTCAACATGGTTGCCTGAGATGCAAGCAACATGATAAGTGCGACAACAAATAGAATGGATAAAAGCACAACAATGGCAACAGCCAGTGCCCTGTTAATTTTTTTTCTCACTAAAAAATTAACAAGTGGACTAAGAAGAATGGCAAAAAGAACGGCAAAGATCACAGGGAGAATTATGCCCTGTGCAACGAACAACATGCTGATAAGCGCATATAATCCAACTATTATAAGGGCTGCCTTTGCGTAAAATGGTAATTGCACAGGAGTGACCATACGAATACCAGGAATGTTTACTCTGATTCGTCCTTATGCACTCCATTGGTGCTGGCTCCTGATTTGTTTCTGATGATGTTCATCAACCCAGTGCCAAGTGACTTAATGACCTCAGGATGCTGAGCCACTACTCTTTTAACTCCAAACATGATGGCAGTGCCAATAAGCTTTTTAATTGGATTGCCTGTTCCGCGTTCAAATATTTTTTTGGAAATTAAGCCAGCAGTCAAACCCACCGATGAATTTAGGATCTGATCTTTCAAATCCCCGGAGGCCACCACTTCCTTAAAGGTGTTCTTAATAAGGTTGATTGGTTTGATGCTTTCATAAGCCAGGTCAAATTGCTCTTTCAGCATTTTGCCTTCTTTTTGCTGCCGTGCTTCTAAACGAAGTATGGCCGCTCTTAGATCAGTATCTGAATTTATACTTTGCATAATGGTTGTGCTTTACTGAAGTGCCTCGTTTATGATTAGATCGCTGATAGGCTTTTTTATCCAATTGTTGAGCAGATAATGAAGCACTATGCCTGTAAGCAGATAAAATGCCGCAACTATGAAGAAGCCGTAGTACATTTTCCCCAGTAACTCTCCTAAATAGAGCGCTACTCCGGTGGTAAGAACTATAGCGAACATAGCCATTACAATAAGCACTATAAGGCGTGATACAACGGTACTTACTACGATGGTGACGGCTTCAAGTATTTTAAGTTTTGTAAGCTCGAGAGTAGTTTTGCCATACGATTCGGCTCGCTCCAACAAGGATTGAATGTGACTTGCAGGGCTTTCAGTAGTGGCGGATGTTTCGGGGTTAGCTATATCTTCCATGGATTGTTTTTTATTTAAGCAAACAAGAAGTAATACCCATCAGATGGTTATCTGATGGGTATTGATTGATTTTAGCTTTGTCACATTTTGCGGTTAGCTGTAGAGGCCAAATGTGATCCGGCCTCCTGTGCTTTGTATTTTCCGTTTTCAGCCATTTCATTAACACTCTCCTTGGCGGAATCGAATTTCTTTGAAACTCCGTCAACGAATTTATGGAATTTGTCTCCAATTTCGTCCGCGTACTCTCCGCCTTTATCGGATATTTTTTTTCTGGTGGCTGATCCTTTGTCGGGAGCGAATAAGATTCCCAACGTGGCGCCTACGGCAACTCCTGCCAATACGCCCAATAAAATTTTACCTGTGCTCATAATTGTTTGTTTTTAATTGTTTGACTGAATTTTAATTTATTATTTTGTTACCCTGGATTACTCTTAGGATGATTGCAATCACTGCAATTACCAGCAGGATGTGAATTATTCCCCCGGAATTGTATCCCAAGAATCCAATTGCCCAGAAAATAATCAAAATTACCGCGATGATGTAAAGTAGATTTCCCATTTTTGTTGTTTTTATATGTTTATGAATTTAATTATGATTGACCCCATTGAATACGATCAATTAACTTCGCTTAGTTTTAGTTTTATTGTCTCACGATGTTCAGGGTGTATCGTGATGTGGTTAAAAGCATGAAATTATTTGCGCCTCGCTTTAGATACAACAGCATTGCGATCATTATACTCTTCTTCATTTTCATCATCTTCATCTGCTGCTTCCTCATTAATAAACGATTCAGCAATTTCGGAGAGTTTCGCATCCGCCCCTTTTTCATCATTCAAAGTCTCTAGTAGCATGGCAGCAGCATCATCTTCTCCCAAGGTTTTTGCAAATGAACACAGCGTGCCGTAAGTTGCAATTTCGTAATGCTCAATTTTTTGGCCGGCCAGTATTATACCAGCATCGCGCACCATGCCTTTTTCAGTATCTTCCATAATTTCCCCACCTTCTTTAATTAAACCAACCATGGCTGCGCACGTTTTAGCCACTGCTTTTTCACCAAGTGACACAAATACTTCTTCTAATCTGGTGACGTGTTCCCTCGTTTCTACCAGGTGACCTGTCAGGGCTTCTACCAGTTCTTCGGCAGTGGCATTCTTGATCATTTTTGGAATTGCTTTGGTGAGTGCTTTTTCCGCCCAGTAAATGTCCTTCAGTTCCGCTACAAACAGTTCGCGCAATCCATCGGCTGCACCGGGTTTTGTTTTTTCGGCCTTACTTTTAGCCTGAGTGCCATTTTTGGAGGATTTGTCGGTACCGTTTTTTGAGGGTGTGTTGTTTATGCTTTTCATTTTTCTTTAATATTAAAGGTGAGTGATGATTCGAGTTAATCCGTTTTAGTTTTTTGATGATTAACGCGGCAAAGATGTTTGGCCATCAACCATCTAATGTTACACTAATTCCAAAAAATCTTACAGCATTCACACCCGAATTGTTGATTCGCTGCTGGGTCTTTGAGGCTTTTAGATTTGTCAGTCTGGTGCATAATTCGAATCTGAATCGAAATTTATACAGGATCTGAATTTGTTTTGGGATTAAACTGACATGACAAATGACACTTTACCGGATTGAGATGATTTATCAATTGGCATATAAAAAAAATCCCCGCAAGTGCGGGGATTTTTGAAGAAAGAGATTTTTACTTATTCCCTTTGTTGAGATCTTGACTACCAGTCCTGCTTTCCTTTTCTTTTGATCCTGAATCACTCGAATTTTTTGTGGCTGTTGTTTCTTCATCATCAGACATTTCTTCGGAGCCTTCAGAGGAACTACCTGATTTGCCTTGTGTTGATGATGAACCCTGGCGATCCTGACCCTGTGAACCATCGCGGCCACCTTGTGAAGAACCAGAACCCTGGCTGCCTTGCGAACCTTCGCGACCGCCTTGAGTAGAACCAGAACCTTGGCTGCCTTGCGAACCTTCGCGGCCACCTTGTGAAGAACCGGAACCTTGGCTGCCTTGCGAACCTTCGCGACCGCCTTGTGTAGAACCGGAACCTTGGCTGCCTTGCGAACCTTCGCGACCGCCTTGTGTAGAACCGGAACCCTGACGGTCATGGTCGCCTTGTCCTGATGTAGGATTGTTAGGATCTGTACTTTTTTTGCTGTAATCCTGCGATGTGGATTGACTTGTTTTGCCACCGGACTTATCCTGGTTGCGTTGATCATTTTGATTTTCTTTCATTTTTAGGTGAATTTAGTTTCGTAACTTAATTGTTACAGCGGCAAACATCCGTGTACATAATTGGGTTCGCATTACATTGTTCCATTGAAAGTTTGCATCTTTCACACGTTTTAGTTAACCGATGGGAAACCGAGTGCCACACACACTGATGACTGAGGCAAGGAAAGCAACAAAAAGTTTCAGGCAAGATTTCCGACAAAATATTTTTAATGATGGGTGGGTATAAATTGCTTTCTAGTCATGGTTGGATATCGCAACCTCATTGTGTGGGCGCAACGAATTAAATTCTTCACGAACTTGAATCATAGCCTGGGAGCGAGTTAACTGATTTTGCTCACAATGGTTTTCCAAACTTAATTGTTCAAAAAGTAAATTGTATAACTCTGGATGGTTTCCAAACTTTTTTAGTGAGAAACCACTTTTTACCCAGCCTCTTTCGAGGTGTCAATGTGCCGTTTGGATAAGCAATCTGATGAGGGCGACACAAACCGATGCCTGTTTGCCCAATAATATTTCCTTCCTAAGCAATTTTTGGAAGGTACGTGTCATAATTTCTTCTGCAACTTCACGGTCAGGCGATATTTCGAGAGCAATGCCATATAACCTAGAACCATACTTGTCGTAAAGCTGTTCGACTTGATAAGTTGCGTTCGTCATTCTTTTTTATCGCTGGGAGTTGTTTGATAAAGTAATAACGCACATCAATGATATTCAACAATAATATAACCTTGTCCTGAAATAATAAACCATCAAGGTTGTGTAACCAACCTTGATGGTTTTACTGTTTCTAAAAACGCTTATGGGCAGGAATTACCCCAAAAGCCTATGAAAACAAGCAAATCCGTTGCGTTCACAAAGCTATCATTGTTCATATCGGTAGCAGAGCAATTTCCACCGATACAACCGTAATGTGAACTGAAATGCAGTAGATCTTGAACGTTCACATGCTGGTCATTGTTAAAATCGCCAGAGCAGGATGGTGATGGTGTTGGGAGAGGTTCTGTTCCACCAATTGTGATTATTTGTTCCTCCACCGTTACATTACCACAAACATCAGTAGCAGTCCACGTATTTATAATGGTGGATTCAGGACAACCGCCTGTGCCTTCGGTGCACTCATGTTCAAATGCAAGATCGCTGCCTCCACTTACTTGCGTATTGATGCCTTGCGATGAGTCTATGAAAGTGCCTGAATAAGTAGTCCATCCACCACTGCCAAAAGCAGCCGTCAGGTTATTCGCAGCCTGGCCAAGTTGGTAACCATAATAGAGATTAGATGGCGCATGTTCCAGGTTGAGCACAGAACCTTCGTAGTCGCCAAAACCTACCAGAACTGATGTGTTGCTGATGATGTAATAGGTCCAGTTGAGATAATTGTTTCCGGCAAAATTCCAGTCATCCTTGTAACTAGTGGGCCATGCCTGATTTGACCAGGAATTCCAGTCCATGCCATTAATCAAATCCAGTGTAAGGTAGAAACCTCCGTTTGGATTTGAGCTGCTATTGAGAGTGGCGGTAATTTGGGCAGTTGAGCCATCAACTGTTTCAGGGCCTGTAATTAATTGTCCTTCCTGAAGAGTGAAATAAACTTGGCTACCCATAAATTCAAGAAGGGTTAATGACCACTCTGGTGCAAGCATTTGGGGTGGCAATAGAAAACATTCATTACCGGAAGGGAATCCTTCCACAATTGTTTGGTTGAACACCAAACTTACATCTGAACAATTATCTGTAGCATACACATCATCGGGCAATGGTGGTACGGCATCATTGCATTCCAGGTCAATAGATGCAGGAACGTTGTGGATTACGGGTGGTTCATTGTCCACAATAGTAATAGTTTGGGTTGCAACGGTAACATTTCCGCAAGCATCTGTTGCAGTCCATGTGTTGACTATACCACCTTCCGGGCAGCCGGGTGGAAACATATTGGTACACTCAAGTTCAAAGGCCAAGTCGCTGCCACCGCTCACTTCTTGGTTAATGCCTTGCGATAAATCAATGAAAGTGCCGGAATATGTGGCCCATCCTCCACCACCATAACCAGCGCTTGCATTATTGGCAGCAATGCCAAGCTGGAAACCGAAGTATAGACTGGAGGGTGCGTGTTCCAGATAGAGTAATGAACCTTCATAATCGCCCCAACCTATCAGTGATGAGGTGTTGCCGATGATGTAGTAAATCCAATCGAGATAATTGTTGCCTGCAAGATTCCAGTCGTCTTTATAGCTGGTAGGCCACGCCTGGTTGGACCATGTATTCCAGTCCATACCGCTGGCCAGGTCCAGATTCAGGTAAAATCCACCATTAGGATTGTCGCTGCTCACCAGTGTGGCAGTAATCTGGGCTGCTGCACCATCAACCATGTCCGGCAAATGGGTTAGTTGGCCTGTTTGTGTGGTGTAATAACCCTGGCCCCCCAGAAATTCAAACAATGCTAATGACCAAACAGGTGCATCCATTGCTGGGGTAAATGCAATACAGTCGCCTAATTCACCACCCACAAGCGGGTCACCGGATAGGGTTGTGCTAAATACTAATTCCACTACGTCTGAACAATTGTCTGTGGCATATACATCATCAGGAAGTTCGGGCATGTCATCAGAACAGCCTACTATGATGGAAGCAGGAACGTTGTGGATTACGGGTGGTTCATTGTCCACAATAGTAATAGTTTGGGTTGCAACGGTAACATTTCCGCAATCATCTGTTGCAGTCCATGTGTTGACTATACCACCTTCCGGGCAGCCGGGTGGAAACATATTGGTACACTCAAGTTCAAAGGCCAAGTCGCTACCACCGCTCACTTCTTGGTTAATGCCTTGCGATAAATCAATGAAAGTGCCGGAATATGTGGCCCATCCTCCACCACCATAACCAGCGCTTGCATTATTGGCAGCAATGCCAAGCTGGAAACCGAAGTATAGACTGGAGGGTGCGTGTTCCAGATAGAGTAATGAACCTTCATAATCGCCCCAACCTATCAGTGATGAGGTGTTGCCGATGATGTAGTAAATCCAATCGAGATAATTGTTGCCTGCAAGATTCCAGTCGTCTTTATAGCTGGTAGGCCACGCCTGGTTGGACCATGTATTCCAGTCCATACCGCTGGCCAGGTCCAGATTCAGGTAAAATCCACCATTAGGATTGTCGCTGCTCACCAGTGTGGCAGTAATCTGGGCTGCTGCACCATCAACCATGTCCGGCAAATGGGTTAGTTGGCCTGTTTGTGTGGTGTAATAACCCTGGCCCCCCAGAAATTCAAACAATGCTAATGACCAAACAGGTGCATCCATTGCTGGGGTAAATGCAATACAGTCGCCTAATTCACCACCCACAAGCGGGTCACCGGATAGGGTTGTGCTAAATACTAATTCCACTACGTCTGAACAATTGTCTGTGGCATATACATCATCAGGAAGTTCGGGCAT